>Ga0307469_10000013_pt1 | contig 104344 bp, 103 predicted proteins | sample atmos_gasesAM2C__FD_203084 | JGI IMG/M metagenome (GOLD analysis project Ga0307469, IMG submission 203084) | Hardwood forest soil microbial communities from Morgan-Monroe State Forest, Indiana, United States - atmos_gasesAM2C_515 | ecosystem: Environmental > Terrestrial > Soil > Temperate... | reverse complement strand
TGCACCACCTGCCACGTGGTGGTGCGCGAGGGCTTCGACACGCTCGACCCCTCGGAGGAGAACGAGGACGACATGCTCGACAAGGCCTGGGGCCTCGAGCCTCAGTCGCGGCTCTCCTGCCAGGCGATCGTCAAGGACGGCGATCTCACCATCGAGATCCCCAAGTACACCATCAATATGGTGAGCGAGAACAAATAAACGAGGCCGCCATGAAATGGACCGACACGTTGGAGATCGCGATCGCGCTCTCGGAAAAATATCCGGACACGGACCCGCTGACCGTGCGCTTCACCGATCTCTTCAAGTGGGTGCAGGAGCTCGACGGCTTCGACGACGACCCGGAGCGCTGCGGCGAGAAGATCCTCGAAGCGATCCAGATGGCGTGGATCGACGAGATGGAGTAGCGGGTGGTTGCGGTCGGTATCAGCTCGTCACTGCGTCGACGATTTTTGCGACGAAGGCGTCGAAGATGTGGTAAGGCAAGGCCGAGCGCATGATCAACCAGGCGGTGGCGAAGATCTCGCGGGCCGTCGATCCCGACAAGGAGATGCGCAAGCGCATCGCCGACGCGGAGCTGAACCCCAGCATCGACAACAAGATCGCCCTGGCGCGAGAGTGCATCGCGTCCAGCATGCCTGCCGAGGCGGCCAAGCTGTTCCGGAGCTGCCTGACGGGCGCCTTTGCCCGGGACCCCAACCTGAAATTCGGCCTGCTCGAGGCCGAATTCGCCGCGGGAGATCACGAGCGGGCGAAATCGACCGCCGAAGGGCTCCTGAAGGAGATGCTGAAAGCGCTCGGCCAGGGCGATCGCGCGCAGGCGCTGTTCCGGGAGCTCCTCGGGAACGCCGAGCGCTCGCCGCGCTTCTACCAGGACGCCCAGAGCGAGTGGATCCGGGCGGCCAAGCGCGAGCTCGGCGCCTGATCGCTGCCCACTTCGTCCCAACCTCATCGGCCCACTCTCGCTGCATCGCAACGCGCGCGAGGTCGTGGTGTACAGCCGCGCGACCCGGGCGGAAAATAAAATCCCGAGCCGTCGTCCCGCACGGCTCGCAGAAAAAGGGGGAGAAGACCCATGTGCATTCTGTGCGAAAAAGGATTTCCTCAGAACCATGCCGGCTCGCAACTCGGGCGCCGCGATTTCCTGAAGGCTTCGACCGCGACAGCGGCTGCCGCCGCGGGGATGAGCCTGTTCGCGGCGCGCCCGGCTGCGGCGCGCGACGACGACGGGCCGGAGGACACCGGCAAGCGGGGCCGGCGCTACATCATCCGCGGCGGTCACGTCATGACGATGGACCCGAGCATGCCTAACAAGGGTGAATTCGCCAGCGCCGATGTCCTCGTGGAGGGGACGAAGATCAAGGCCGTCGGGCCGAACCTGCACGCGGGCGGGGCTTCGGAGATCGACGCGCGCGGCAAAGTCGTGATGCCGGGCTTCATCGATACGCACCACCACCAGTTCGAAACCGCGCTGCGCAGCTTCCTCGCCAACGGCGTCCTGATCAACGATCAACCACCCTCGCCGCCCCCGCCCCCCTCGTATTTCGAATACGTTCTGAGCAGGTTCGCTCCGGTGTACACGCCGGACGACGTCTACGTCAGCGAGCTGTTCGGCGGACTGGCGCAGCTCGACGACGGCGTCACGACGGTGCACGACGTCTCGCAGATCCATCACTCGCCCGCGCACTCCGACGCGGCGATCCAGGCGCTGTTCGACACCGGGCGCCGTGCCGCCTTTGGCTATTTCGAGAGCGCCGGCAACGTCAAGGGCAACCAGTATCCGGCCGACGCGGAGCGCATCCAGGCGCAGTTCTTCTCCTCGAGCGACCAGCTGGTCCACATGATCATGGGCGGCGAGGTCTACCTCGGAGATGCGACCGCCGATGCGTCGTGGACGCTCGGGCGGAAGCTCGGCCTCCAGATCGCGGCGCATATCCTCTCGCCGTTCGGCATCCGGCCGATTTTCGACCGGCTCGCAGCGGGGACGGGCGGCAACGGCCACATCGGCATTGGAGCGGACAACCTGTTCATCCACATGACCGGGATGTCCGACGCCGCCTGGAAGAGAGTCCAGGACGTCGGCGCGCAGGTTTCGATCGCCTTTCCGATCGAAATGAACATGCGCCACGGCATGCCGCCCATCGTCAGGATGCAAAGCATGGGCCTGGAGCCTTCGCTCAGCACGGATGTCGAGGTCACATTGACGGCGGACTTCTTCACCCAGATGCGTTCCGCCATGAATCTGCAGCGCGTGGTCGTGAACCAGATGATCCTCGACAGCCCGAACGGCAATCAGAACCTGCCGGATCCGAGAAACTGGGAGCTCCCGCAAACTGCGAAAACATCGGACGACTTTCCGTTTTTTCCTTATTGGCCGAAGCGGCCCGCCGGCGTCCCGGCCCCGCTGACGACTCGCGACGTGCTGCGCTACGCGACTATCAACGGCGCCAAGGCCCTGCGGCTCGAGGGCAAAACCGGCACGCTCACCCCGGGCAAGGAGGCCGACATCATCATCCTCGACGCGACCGCGATCAACGTGGCACCGCTCAACAACGTGCCGGGGGCCGTGGTATCGCTGATGGAGCGTACCAACGTCGAGACCGTGATCGTCGCGGGCAAGGTGCGCAAATGGAGAGGGAAGCTGCTCGACGTCGATCTGGACCATCTGCGCCGGCAACTCGAGAACTCGCGCGACGACATCTTCGCCGCAGCGAACGTCCCGCAGAACCTGTACAGCTGATCGGGTCCTAAGGGCGGACGAGGGCGGCTCCGGCCGCCCTTTATTTTTTCTTCCGCCGCGCAGCTCGGGACCGCCGGCGCGGGAAGAGGGCGAGCGCCGCCCGCACGAACCGCCTCGCCAGGCGCGAGGCCGCGCGGCCGATGCGCTGCCGCGGCGGAAGCGAGATGAGGCGATTCGCCGAGCGCAGCACGCGCCTGCTCTTTGCGAGGTCGAGCGCCTCGATCGCTTCGTCGAAGGCGAGCCAGCGGATCCTGCGCTTTTCGAGCGGCGTCGCGCGGCCGGTATACGCCATGAGGAAGTACACGATGGAGATCCGTTTTCCTTCCTGCTTCTGCTCGACGCGCCGCAGGCGCCGCATCGGCCGGGCGCGCACGCCCGCCTCCTCGCTGACCTCGCGGAGCGCGGTGTCGCCGGCGGTCTCCCCGTCTTCGATGTGCCCCTTGGGAAAGACCCACCGGTTGCGCGTTCCCGCGGCCTCGACGAGGAGGTAGCGGGCGCCGTCGCCGGTCAGCTTGAAGACGACGGCGCCGCCGTGGGTCGTGCGGCTCAAGGCCGCGGCTCCTCGACTGCGCGCTGCGCGTCGTCCCAGAGAGGCTCGAGATGGTCCGCTAGCGAGAACGCCTTGCGCAAGGCGACGCGGCGAGCGCGGATGACTTTCACGGACAGACCCTCCCAGCTGCGCCGCTCGGGCTTGGGCGCCCCGGCCATGGAGGTCTCGAGCATCACCGCCATCGAATCGGCGTCGTGGAGATCGCCGAGCACGTCGTGGAACCGCGACGCGCTGCGGTAGAGCCGCCGCACCTCCTTGCCGAGCATGCGCGAGAAGGGCTCGATCGCGTAGCGCAGGCGCTTGTTCCCGATGCGCAAGCGGTGCATGGACTCGGGGGTCGCCTCGCGCCGCGCCGCCGTCCAGCGCGCGCGAACGTCGAGCAGGCGCTCGCGCACCCGCTCGCGCGCGAACTCGTACGCGAGCCGGCCGGGCGCCGCCTCCCGCTCGATCGAGGCGATGCTCGCGCCGAGTTGCGCGGGAACGCCCTCGAGCTGGAGCCGCTCGAGCAGCGCCGCGAGCGCTGCGACCGCGCCGAGGCGCTCCGACTCGAGGCGCGCCGGCAGGTCGGCCACGCTGCGCGGCGGCTCCGCGAGCCCGTCGGTCAACGTCCGCAGCTGGGACAGGGCCACGTCGCGGTCGCGCACCTCGCCGAGGGCGTCGTTCAAGTCCTCGATCCACTCGCGGTGCCTGCGGAAGGTCTTCTTCCGCAGCACCGGCCGGAACAGCCGGAAGGCCTCGCGGAAACGCTTCACCGCGACGCGCAGGTCGTGGATCCCTCTCTTCGAGCTGCCGCTTCCCTCGGGCACCTTCTCCACGAGATCGACGAGCACCGCCCGCAGGACTTTCGACGCCGCGCGCGCGACCGGCATGCGGCGCGAGAGCCCGGCGATCCGGATCGGCTTGGCCATGCGCCCGTCAGGCGGGCTCCAGGCCGTGCTTCCTTATGATCGGCGCGGCGGCGGGCGCGGTGAGGAACTTGAGGAGCGCCCTGGCCGCGTCCGCCTGCTTCGCGCCGGAATGGACGCCGGCTGAGAACACGGTCATGCGCTGAAGCTCGCCCGGAAGAGGACCGACGTAGTCGATGCCGGGGAAATGCACCAGCTCGCTGATCTGCTGGAAGCCGACCTCGGCCTCGCCGCTCGTGATCAGGGTGCCGACGAACACGCCCGAGGACGTTTGCTTGAGCTTGCCCTTGATCCGATCGGCTATGCCCAGCTTCTCGAACACGCCGAGCATGTAGACCCCGCTCGGGCCGGTGGAGTAGCCGATCGATTTCGCCGCCAGCAGCGTCTTCTTCAGCGCATCCGCCGACCCGATGTCGGGCTTCGCGGCGCCTTTGCGCACCGCGACCCCGGTGCCGGATTTCGCGATGTCGACGCGGCTGCCGGCGACCGCCTTGCCGAGCTTGATCTGCTCGTCGATCGCCGGGCTCGCCATGATGATGAGGTCGTAGGTCTCGCCGTCGGCCAGGCGCTTCTGGACGTTGAGCGTTCCGTTGAATACCGACGTGACCTTATGCCCCGTTGCCTTCTCGAATTGCGCCACCAGCTCGAGATAGGCTTCCTGGGTGGCCTGCGTGGATATCACATTGATTTCTGCGGCGCCAGCCATGCCCGAGAGCAATACGCCCGCCGCCGCGATGATGGCCGCGGTTTTCATCCCCGGCCCCGCTACTGCGGCACGACGCCGTCGCGGCCGACATTGATGCGGTTCGCCTCCAGCGTGCCGTCCGGCTTCTTGGTCGCCGCGAGCACGGTGAAGGGCGCGCCCGCCTTGAGATCGCCCTTGCCGCCGATTTCATAGCGGACGATCGGCACGCCCGCGGGAACGATAATTTTCTTCTCGCCCTCCTTGTACTTGACCACGATCGTGGAGCCGTCGACGCCCGCGACCGTCATGCCCGCGGCCGAGCCGTTGGTCATGGTGCTGTTCGGCACCGGTGCGTAGGGCCGGTGGCCTTCGCCCGTCCCGCGCATCTGCTCGGGGAAGATGTGCACCTCCAAGGCCTTCTGGCTGCCGTCGGGCTGCGGCATCGCCGCGCTCCCGAGGAAGGTCCCTTCCTTGATGTCCGCCATCGAGGCCTTGACCACGGCGACGATCCTCGCGTCGTCGGTGAGCGTCAGCTTGAGCACGGCGCCGTCGCTGGATTTCAGGGTAAGCACGTTGCCGTCGGCTCTCTCTATCGTCCCGCGCACGCGAAGGGTCTGCGCCGCGGCTGCAGCGGACAATGCGGCGATCGCCGCACCGACAAGCATCAATCGAATCGTTCTGGTCATGTGATTTCTCCAGGAGGGTGGAAGCGCGCCATCGGATTTTGGCGGCGTGCACATTGTAAGGCAGGACGGGTTTGCAGGCTGAAAGGCCCGGCGGTCTAACGGCGGCCGGCTTTCACGAAGTCGAGCGAAGCCTGAAACAACTCGAGATCCTTCTCGTACTCGGCGGCGTCGGCGCGTTTGATCTGTATCCATTCCCTAGTGCTCGCCGTGCCGCCGGGCTGAAACGGACCGGTGTTGTCCATCGAGAACCGCAACTCGGTGACGGTGGTGGCGTCCAGGCGCAGTCCGACGCCGTCGCCGCTGATGCAGGCGAACATCTTGTCGCTGACGAAGTAGGCGTCGAGGCCGTTGATCTTTCTTGCGCTGACGCCCGGGAGCTTGAGAAGCAGAGCGTCGAGCTGCGCCTTGGGGCCGGGCTTGGTGGTATCGGTACTCAAAGCACATCCGCCGTCTTGAATAGAACGATGGAATTATAAACGCGGTAGTAAGATCGCTCGCCATGAGCGAAATCAGGGATTGCCTGCCCCCGGACCGGAACCCGCGCCGGCCCGGCTTGGTGCTGCCCAAAGGCTCGATCGACACGCACGTCCACGTGTTCGAGCCCGGCTACGCCTTGTCCCCGGGCCGCGGATACAACCCGCCGCATTCGACGCTCGCCGATCTCAAGCACCTGCACGCTACGCTCGGCATAGCCCGGGTGGTGCTCACCCAGCCTTCGGTCTACGGCACCGACAACTCGGCGATCCTCGACGCGATGGCGGCGCTCAACGCGCAGACGCCCGACCGCGCGCGCGCCGTCGTGGCGCTCGACATGGATGTCACCGAAAAGCGGCTCGCCGCGCTCGATGCCTCCGGCGTGCGCGGCGTGCGGCTCAACACCGACAACAAGGGGGGCATGCCGATCGCCTTCGCCGAGATCCCCGAGCTCGCCGCGCGGATCAGGCCCTTCGGCTGGCACCTCGAGTTCCTGTTCCCCGGCAAGGACATCGTCGAGCTGATGCCGGTGTTCGCTGCGTTGAAAGTCCCGATGTCGATCGCGCATTTCGCCTACCAGAGCGCGAGCGCCGGAGTCCGAGCACCGGGATTCCGGGCGCTGGTCGAGCTCGTGCGGCGCGGGAACACCTGGGTCAAGATCTCCGGCGCCAACCGCGTGTCCGCGACCGACCTGCCGCCCTACGACGACGTGAAGCCGATGGCGCGCGCCCTGATCGCGGCCGCGCCCGAGCGCATCATGTGGGGAACCGACTGGCCGCATCCGAACAAGTACGTCGCCAACCCCAACGACGGGGATCTGGTCGACGCCTTCGGCGACTGGGTCGGCGACGAAAAGATGCGCCGCAGGATCATGGTCGACACGCCTGCGGCGTTCTACCGGTTTACGGCTCCGGGCTAGGTGCCGGTTTTCTAGCGTCGCCTGGGCTCGCGCAGCGCCGGGTTGAGCTTGTCGATATCCGCCTGAACCTGCTCGCGGCTGCGCTCGTAGACCAACTCCCGTCCCCTCACGCTGCCGGCGTAGGACAGGCCCATCCGCGTCGGGGTCAGCTCGCACTTGACGTTGTGGATGCCCTCGCCCAGCACGATCTCGATCCGGTCGGCCCGCTTGCTGTATACGACCACGTCCAGGGCCTGCCCGGTTTCGGTCACGCGCACCTTGATCCTCTCGGGTTCCATCGGGAACGCTCCTGGTATTTCGCGCAGAACGCTACCTTAAAAATCTGTCAGAAATCTCCGCGGACGCGAGCGGGATTGTATGCTTTTACTGAACACACGTCCCACTCAACAACGTAGAGGAGGATAGCGAAATGAAGCTCCCGAATCTGGTGATTGCAAGCGGCTTGCTGCTGTTCGTGGCGCACGATGCATTGGCGGACGACACTTTCATCCTGGCGACCGGCCGGAGAGATCCGCGGATCTACGCGATCGACTTCCGCGCCGCGCTTCAGCCGCGCAACAACAATACGCCGAACGCGATCGTGAGCCGCTCCAAGGTGCACGCCGACCGGCTCGACGGCGTGCCGGTAGGCGACCCGGCGAATATCGTGTTGAGCGAGGACCATCGCACCGCGTACGTCGTCAACCATCACGGCCCCGTGAACAACGCCGAATTCCTGCAGCACGGCGGGCGCGGCAGCATCTCGGTGATGGACGTGAGGACGATGCTCAAGCGCAATTTCGACAACACGGATCGCGCCGTCGAGCAGAACTTCGACAGCGGCTATTTCGGAGCGGTCGGCCTGCTGGTCCTGCCCGAGCTGCTCGCCGTGAGCCATTCGGAGAATTGGCTCACCGAGGACGGCTCGAACCGCATCAGCCTCATCGACCGCAAGACCGGGGGCCGCCGCGGGCAGATCGAGATGGCGCTCGGCCATCCGCCGCACGATTGCCCCGCCTTTCCCGTTCCGTTCGTCTCTCCGACTCCGCCCCCCGTGGTTCCGTTCGAGGCGCCCGACCCGAATTTTGGATGCTGGCCCGACCCCGAGTTCCTCGCCCTGGGACACGGCAGCGACGGAAAGACCTATCTGTTCTCGGGGAACGCCGGCACCAACGACGTGGCCGTGATGGATCTGCAGCAGGCGCTCGCCGGCGTTCGGGTGGTCGAAGTCGCGCCGCGCATTCCAGTGCAGGCGGGCCCCTTCGGCATCAAGGCGAGCCCGGACGGCAAATTGATCGCGGTGACCGCGAGGGAACGGGGAGACATCGATTTCGAGGGAAATACCATCTCCATCATCGACGTGGATCTCGCGCGTATGGGCGCAGCGGGCGCCGAGCTCGCCCAGGTGCGGGTCGGGACGGACGATCCCGCCGGCCAGGCGCGGCCGTTCACGCTCGCGTGGACTCCCGACGGGCGGGAGATCGTCGTGGCGAATTTCCGCACGAACAACGTGTCGATCGTCGATCTGCGCCGGGCCCTCGCCCATGATCCGCACGCGGAAGTCGCGCGCATTTCCGTGACCCGGCCGGATGGGCTTCCGGGCCGCCCCAAGGGCACCGCGATCACCTCGGACGGACGCCACGCGGTGGTTTCCGGCGGGCCGCGTCTCGATCCGACCGCCCCGCCGAGCGGGACGGTGTGGATCATCGACCTGCGCACGCGCGCGGTCGTCGCGACCGTGACCGGCGTCGGCAACGATCCGTACGGCGTGGCTCTGGTCGAGGGGGAAGAGGACTGAACGGAAGCGATCATCTGGAAACGGGAGGATCACCCAGCGGCACGAATCCCGCGCTTCCGGAGAATGTGGACCACTGAATCGCCCTCGCCGGCACCTGCCCGACGCCGGGCCGGCTCCAGTCGCATACGCCCGACGGGAAGATCGCGTTCAGGCGCGCGAGATTCGCCGGATCGGAGAAGGCCCCAGGAGGGTAGTCGGCCAGATCGATCGGTTTGAGATAACACTTCATCACGTCCCATGCATAAGGCCTCCTCCGGGTAATGCCTGAGTGGAAGCGGAACTCTGCGCGTCGTAAGTGCCACAGATGAACCGTCGAGCATGGTTCCTCCGGCTCAGCGGGCCCGTGACAGGCGTCGGCAACGAGCCGTACGGCGAAAAAAACCATCGCCGGGTGCAGAAAACGCAAGGCGATGCCAGCGTCATAACGCCGGCCCCGATTCCGCGGGTTCAAGCGGGCGGGTGTATTGTTGTTGCAACAATGTCCCTAAAGCCGCCTCCAACCGGCCTGAACCGACCGAGCCCGGATAGAGCGTTCCGAGTCGGGAGCGCGTTGTCCGGAAGGGAAGCGGGTGGACTGCGATCGGGTTTTTACCGCTTCGCGACGCGCGTTTTCTCGGCGGCGACCACCCCTTGCCCTTCCTGCGGCCAGCGGAACCCTGCGGACTCGAGGTTCTGCGGCGGCTGCGGCGGAACCTTGCACCTTCCACCGCATCTTGCGTCGTGCCCGCGCTGCGGGGTGGTGGGCAAGGCGAGCGCGACCGTCTGTTTCTGGTGCCACGGCCCGCTGCCGGGGCGCAGGGCGGACGTTCGCCCCACCATGGTCGCCAGAGCCTCCAGGTTCTTGCTTCGCCATCCGTCTCGAGTGGTTGTCGGTACGGCGGTTCTCGCGGCGGTCGTCGTCGGCTACGCCACCTACGGCCAACACCCGCCCGTCGACGCGCTTCAGCCGGCTGCAGCGAGGAGCGAAACGAGCGCTCCCGCGGCTCCCGTCGCGAGCCCGCAGGCGGTGGAGGCACTGGAAGTGAGAACGGCGCCGGTCGCGCGCCCGCAAGCGATCAACACGGGCCGGGCAGGCGAACGAAAGCCGCCCCGGCCGGAAGCGTGCACCGAGGGCGTCGCCGCTCTTGGGTTGTGCGCAACGAAAGCGGAAGCCGCCGCGCCCGGTAACAAGAATCTCCAAACGACCGACGTCGGCCAGGAAGGGGCAAAGGAGCCTGCCGACCCACGGACGTGCACCAACGCGCTCGCCGCCCTGGGCTTGTGCACGCTGAAACCCGCACAGAGGAGGGACTGATATGGCTGGGAAATTCAGAGGCGCGCTCATCGCGGCGGTGCTCGGCCTTCAGGGCGGGGCCGCCGTCGCGGCGGCCGACTACAAGATCGTGACGGCCAACGAAAAAGGCACTTACTTTGCGATCGGCGCCGATCTCGCCAAGTACGTGGCGCCCGACGCGACGATCACGCTGGAGGTCCTGCCCACGGCGGGATCGGCCGCGAACATCAAGCATCTTCGCTACGACCCGGGCGTGAAATTCGCGATCGTGCAGGCGGACGTCTACCAAGCGTTCCTGGACAGGGCCGCGGGAGGCAGCAAGGAGGCGAGCACCATCATACGTCCCCTCCGCGTGATCCTGCCGCTCTACAACACCGAGATCCACTACATCGTCAGGGCCGACTCGCCCATGAACACCATCCACGACATCAGGAATGCGAAGATCAACGGAGGCGTCCTCGGCAGCGGGGCGGCCCTGATCACGCACACCCTGTACCGGATGATGTTCAACGCGCCCATTCCGGAAGCGAACGACAGCTTCCTCGAGAACCAGGACGCGCTGCTCAAACTGATCGGCGACAAATCGGTCGACGTTGTCGTCGTCGCCGCGGGGCAGCCGGCCCCGCTGATCTCGAATATGAAGCCCGAGGCGCAGAAGTTCATCAAGCTGCTGAAGTTCGATCCCGAGCACCCCTCGAGCAAGCTCCCGCTGACGGTTTATTCCCACTCCACCGTGCTTGCGAGCAGCTATCCCAATCTGCTGAAGGAAGACTTCACGACGGTCTCGGTGGGAGCGTTTCTGGTCACCTACGATTACAACCTGGAGTTCACCGTCGGTCACCTGATCCGGTTTGCACGATCGCTGTGCCAGAATTTTCCCACCCTGCAGGCGCAGGGCCATCCAAAATGGCGCGAAGTCAACCTGAGTTTGCCCACGCTGGGTCCGGGCTGGGTTTATTATCCGCCGACGACGAAAGAGATCCGCGCCTGCGTCGCCAAGGCCAAGGCGAAAGCGCCCCCGACGTCCGGAAGAAAATGCTCGGCGGAGGAGCGGATCCTTGGATTTTGCAACTGATCAACCGCGCGTCAGGGTGTCTTCGCTCCGTTACGAAAAAGGGCGAGCGCGGAGAGCGCGAGGACCGCGGCGGCGGTGAGCAGCGCCTGCGCGACGCTGCCGTAGCCGACCCACAGCGGTCCCGCGATCTGGCCGAGCGCAAACGCCGAGGTCATGGCGGCCATGAGCGGGCGCGCGTTCTCCGCGGCGACGCGCCGCGCCTCCCGCAATCCGGCCATGGTGATCACCATGAACGTCCCTCCGACCAGGACGGCCGAGAGCAGGATTCCGGACAGGGCGGGAACAACCAATGGCAGCACGACGCCGAGCGCCATGATCAGGACGGCGACAATCCATACCTTCCGCTGGTTCGGGAAGGACCCTGCGCAGAATGTAGAAACCGCGGCCGCGGCGCCGAAGACCGGCCAGGCCCAGCCGAAGCGCGCGGGATCGGAAACGGCTTCTCTCGCCATCGCCGGGAGGAAGGTGGCGGGGATGATGTAGCCGAAGCCGAATGCGCCGTAGCACAGGATGAGCAGCCAATTTGCCGGTGTAAGTTTCACGCGGGCCGTCCTTTCCGCTGGGTTCGAGCCCACATCGAAAACGCGCCAGAGGAGGGCGGTCGCGGCCAATGACGCCGCGCCCAGCGCGATCCAGGTCTCCGACGAGGAAGCATGCACCGCCATGAGGGCGACGCAGGCCACGCCGGCGGCGGCGATTCCCGCCCCGACGCCCGAGTAGAGCAGGCCGCCCTGGGCGCGTTTCTCCAGGGCCCATGCCGAGACGAAGACCAGTACCCAGGCGCTCGCAACGCCCGCGAGCGCGCGCAGGGCGAGCCACCAGGCGAAGCCGAACTGCAGGCTCATCGCGAGCGTCGAGACGCTGATGGCGAGAAGCCCGGCGCGGATGGCCGCGACCGGGGAGAGCCGCAGGCGGATGGCCGCCAGCGCTCCCGCGAGGTAGCCGGCGTAATTGGCCGACGCGAGCCAGCCACCGGCCGCGATGGACACGCCGGCATCGTCCTGCATCATCGGCAGGATCGGCGTGAACGCGAAGCGTCCGACGCCCATCGCGACGGCGAGGGCGGCGAGTCCGGCTAAGGCGGCGGTGTCGCGCATGGCGGGCAGTCTAGATTGTTTGCGGGAAGTTGATGCGGCTTGCATATTCTCGCGAACCGCGCAAACACGCGCCGCTGCGCGAGAGCAATAGCTTCGGCCCTGACGCTTTTCCAAACGGCGATCGGACTACGGCTCCAGCCCGCCCCTTTGTGGGTGCGGGCGGTCTTCAAATTCGTTGACCCTCAAAAACCGCGGGCGTAGCATCAATTCAGCGTCCCACGCTGCCGTTCCGTCCAGAAGAACAACAGGAGGAGTCGTCGATGGATCATTTCTTCGCAAGGTCTCGCAGCATTCGCACGTTCTGCATCACCTTCGTCGCATCGCTCGCCGCATTGCTCGCCGCATCGCCTGCAGACGCGCGCATCACCCGAATCGAGATCACCGCGAAGGAATCGCCCACCTTCGGCGGCTTCACGTGGCCCGGCGTCGGCCAGTACGAGAAGATCGTCGGCAAGGCCTTCGGCGAGGTCAATCCGCACGACCGCCGGAACCGGGACATCGTCGACATCGAGTTCGCGCCGCGCAACGCGCGCGGCAATGTGGAGTACTCGTTCAACTTCTACCTCCTGAAGCCGATCGATCTCAAGAAGGGCGCGGGCAAGATGATGTACGAGCCGCCCAACCGCGGCGGCAAGACCTGGACCGCGCTCGGCCGGGTCTCGGGCGGCGGCGACGACCCGGGCTCGATTACCGACCCTGCGGTGCTCGCGAACGCCTTCCTCATGCCGCGCGGCTACGTCATCGGCTTCAGCGGATGGGAGGACCTGGGCACCCTGAACACCTTCAACGCGTCGGCCAACTTCCCGATCGCGCGCAATCCAGACGGCTCGTCTATCACTGGCCCGTCCTACGAGTACATCGTGGTGGGGGCGCCGGCCGCGTCGGTCGGGCTGAGCTACCCGGCGGCGACGCTCGACAAGAGCAAGGCGACCCTGACCCATCGCGTTCATCTCAACGACACGCCGCAGATCGTTCCCGCATCCGACTGGAGCTACAACGCGACCGGAACGGCGATCAGCCTCGTCGGCGGAAATTTCGTGGCGAACGACATCTACGAGTTCGCCTACACCGCGAAGGACCCTAAGGTCGCCGGCCTGGGGTTCGCCGCGGTGCGTGACTGGAACGCATGGCTGCGCTATGAGAGAAGTGACGATTTCGGCAATCCCAATCCGCTCGCCGGCCACATCAAGCGCATCTATACGGAAATCTCCTCGCAGCCCGGCCGCATGCTGAACGATTTCCGCAATCTCGGCTTCAACGAGGCCGAGAACGGCAAGAAGGTATTCGACGGCCACATGCAGTGGATAGCGGCGGCGAACGGCATCAACATGAATTATCGCTTCTCGCAGTCCGGCCGCACCGAGCGCAACCGCCAGAACCATCTGTACATCGAAGGCCGGTTCCCGTTCGCGAACGTGCGCACGTTCGATCCGATAACCCGCCAAAGCGACAGCCGCTACGCTAGCTGCGAGAAGACCGACACCTGTCCGTTCGGCGTGGAGATCTACTCGGCCAACGAATACTGGGTGAAGGCGGCGTCGCTGCTGCACACGACCCCGGACGGCACCAGGGATCTCCCGGATTCGAAGTTCACCCGCAATTACTTCATGTCGAGCATGCGGCACGGTACCGGCAACGCCGGCACCGACGCTAACCCGAACAGGGGGCTGTGCCAGCAGCGCGACAATCCGCTGAATTCGGCGCCGGTGCAGCGCGCCCTCTTCATCGCGCTGGACGAGTGGGCGACCGAAGGCAGGAAGCCGCCGAAGAGCCGCGTGCCGAGGCTGAGGGACGGGACGCTGGTGCGGCCGCTGCCGCAGTCCGGGATGGGCTTCCCGAACATTCCGGGCGTCACCTACACCGGCCTCAAGACCACGCGCTACCACTTTGACTACGGCCTGAACTTCTACGAGACCGGGATCGCGACGGTCAATCCGCCGCTGTTCCCGTTCACGACGCCTTCGTACCAGGACGATGCGCGCAACGGCCCGATCTATCCGAGCTTCGTACCGAAGACCGACAGCGACGGCAACGACATCGCCGGCGTACGGCTGGCAGACGTCACGGTGCCGCTCGCGACTTACACCGGCTGGGCGCTGCGCTCGGGAGTTTGGGCCAACGACGGCTGCGAGGCCAACGGCCAGTTCATCCCCTTCGCGAAGACCGAAGCAGACCGCGGCAGCGATCCGCGCCCGTCGGTCGCCGCGCGCTACCTCAGCTTCGCCGACTACCACGGCCAAGTGCGGCGTGCGCTCAACGACATGGTTTCAGACCGCCTGCTGCTGTGCGAAGACGCCGGATTCGAAGAGACGCGGTTGATGCAGGCCGGCATCACCCGCGGCGTACCGCCGCCGGAAGGCGGCGTGCTCCCGGCGGTGGAGATGCTGGCTGCCTGCGAGCCGAAGAAACACCACGGCAGGAACGACCGCGACGATGACGACGACGACCGCGACTGAAGCGCACGGAGGACAGGCCATGACAAGCAAAACCAAGTTGTACCGCCCGGCCGCCGCGGGAATCGCGGCGGCGATCGCGCTCGCCTGGGCGCCGGCCGCGGAAGCGCGCGTCACGCGCGTCATCATCGACGAGCCGGCATCGACGCTTTGCATTAGCCGAAATAACGCCGGCACGTGCATCTTGTTCGACGAGCGCTATGAGCAGTTGACCGGGCGCGCCTTCGGCGAACTGGACCCGCGTGATTCTCACAACCGGCTCATCACCGACATCGACCTTGCCCCGCGCAATGCGAACCACAAGGTCGAATACATCGCGAGCTTTGTCATCCGCAGGCCGAAGGACATGGATGCCGCAAGCGGCGTGATGTGGCACGACGTGCCGAACCGAGGCGGCGACGTCGCCTTTCCGGCTGATTCGCGCGCAGGGAACGACGTGCAATTGCTTAGCGGCTGGCAGGGCGACAACGCCGGCGGAACGGCCGTCCCGGCGAACGTCGGCTGCCTGCCGCCGTATACCGGTACGTGCGCGGCGCCCGTATTCCAGAACCACTACGTCAAGCTGCCGGTGCTCGCCGGCGTGACCGGGCGGATCTTCGCGCGCATCGTCAACCGCAGCGGCACCAACGCGCCGCTCAACGTCCAGGCCAACCCGCTGCCGTATTTCCCTGCGAACTCGGCCGACAACAGCGACGCCACGCTCAAGGTCCACACCAAGGAAACCGTCGACGGCGTGGTGACCGAGGGAGAGACGATTCCGAACGGCGATTGGAAGTTCTGCTACGGGGCGAACGCCACCTTCGCCTCCCCCGGCACGCCAGCTCTGCCGGTCCGGATCTGCCTCGACGGCACGAAGCGAACCTTCAGCGAATTCAAGCTCTACCAGGTGGTGTTCACCGCGAAGAACCCGTACGTCCTCGGCATGGGCACCGCCGCGTTCCGCGACGTCGGCTCGTTCTTCAAGTATGGCTCCGAAGCGGACGGCAATCCCCTCGCCGGCAAGATCCGGTGGGAGATCGTGCGCGGCTCCTCGCAGTCGGGCAACTTCACCCGCCACTTCATCCACCTCGGCATGAACCAGGACGAGGCCGGGCGGATCGTGCACGAAGGCGCTTGGCCGCTGATCGCCGGGCGGCGCGTTGCCAACAACTCGCGCTGGGGGCAGCCCGACGGCGTGCTCGAGCTGTTCCAGATGGGGAGCGAGGGCCCGCAGTGGTGGCACGATTGGCCCGACCGCGTGAGAGACCTGCCGACGCGCGGCATCCTCGATCGCTGCAGGGAGACCCATACCTGCCCGAAGATCGTCGAGACCTTCGGCGGCGCCGAAGTGTTCGCGCTGAAGATGACCACCTCCTGGGTCGGTACCGACCCGAAGAAGGACATCCCGCTGCCGCGCAACGTGCGCCGCTATTACCTGCCGAGCTCGACGCACGGCGGCGGCAATGGCGCGATGGACGAGAATCCGCCGGCCAACGGCACCGTTCTGCCCCCCCCACCCCCCAACAACGTCGTGGCGGTCAACTGCCCCGGGAACAACTTCGGCCGCGGTTCGCTGCGGGCGAACCCGGTGCCCGCCACCCAGATGGTCAACCGCATGCGCGTTGCCCTGCGCGACTGGGTGTTGAGCGGCAAGGAGCCGCCGCCCAGCCAGTGGCCGACACTCAAGGCGATCGATCAGAACGACCGCGGCGACGACCGCGACGATGATGAGGACGACGGTGACCACGGCGGCAAGGGGCACGACGGCAAGGGCGACGACGGCGACAAAGGCCGCCACGGCAAATTCCAGCCGCTGCTGGTCGAGCCGACGATGCAGGCCATGGGTTTCCCGAAGGGCGTTCCCGGCATCCCGGATTCGATCTTCCTGCCCGAGAACTTCATCTTCCCAGTGTTCGACTACGACTGGGGCCCGGACTACGACCACAGCGAGGCCTCGGGCGTGCCGACCAACGCGCCGCCGTTCATCCGGCACGTGATCAAGATGCTGGTGCCGCGGGTCGACGCCGACGGCAACGAGCTCGGCGGGCTGCCGACCGTGTTGCGCGACGCGCCGCTCGGCACGTATCTCGGCTGGAACATCACAGCCGGGCCGGGCGACCCGGCGTACGCCAACCAGCCGTTCCACGCCGGGCAGGTCTGCGACTACGTCGGCGGCATGGTGCCCTTCGCCAAGACCAAGGCGCAGCGCCTCGCGAGCGGCGATCCGCGCCTGTCGCTCGAGGAGCGCTACGGCACGCATGGTGGCTACGTGACCGCCGTGAAAAACGCGGCCGACAACGCGGCTTGCAAGGACTATCTGAACGCCGGTACGTTAGCAGCCAAAATGGGCGCCAAGTGCACCAAGGAACTTGCGCCCGGCGTCGCCGACGACTGGGTCCAGGTCGTCAACCAGGCGATCGCGAGCAACGTGTGCAATCAGCCCGGCGACGAGGGCAAGTGCAACCCCGCCGCGCCGTGAGCCTCTGAAGAGGCCGTAAGGGTCATAGGTCGTACAGAAAACGCGCGGCCAGGTCTCGCTAGATAATTATCGATCAGAAGTCGACCGGCGGCCCCCGCCAGCTGTCGTCCCGCGGCCGGGCGCGAGCGAGCGCCTGGGCGGCCCCGCACCAGCCCTCGCATGCGTTGCGCCCCGGGCGGCGCCGCCAGACATTCAGCAGCCCCTTGCACTTCGCATAGAAGTGGAAAAATCGCAGCACGTTGCGGCGCTCCGACGGGCTCGGAGCTTGGTCGCTGCAAACGAGCTTGTCGTCCGTCATGCCGCGGTCGGTCAAAGTTACGGCTCCCCACGCTCTAACCCGTATCCGGGTGCCGAGCGGCAGGCGCGGCCCGAGCACCAGCGCGTCCAGCAAGTCGCCTTCGAGCCCTAGATAGATCGGCACGGAGCCGTAGTTGAACGGGCACGGCAAGGGTGAGATGAAGTCGACACGGCCCGTGGACCCGCGTTTCAGAAAGCTGCCTCGCGGAACCTCGATCACCACGTCTACCTCCGGCGGCTCGGGCGATTCCTCTCGGGCGAGGGGCTGGCTGTGCTTCACGTCCTTCACAGTGCAAGCTAAGGCGCCTGCATGGCGAGATGTACGGGTTTGCTTACCTCGGGCGCGCTACGGCGAGCTGAAGCGAACGATGCTGTCCTGCGTCAAAACGAGAAGCGCACCGTCGTTCGCCACGAGCATGCCCCTCGGATTGCCGGGGACGGCGCCGAACGAATAGGCCGCGTTGTTGGCCAGGTCGAGCCGCGCGACGAAGGCAGAGCAGAGGTCCGAGAAAAAATAGCTGCCTTGGTAAGCCGCCGGGAAGGGCCCGCTGTTGGGATAGAACGCGCCGCCGATGATCGCGCAACCGGTGAAGAAACCGCCTGGCCCGGACCCCGCCGGTACCGTGGGCATATGTTTGTAGGCGAACAGCGGCGGCGTGATGCCGGCGGCTGTGGTCGGGCCCTCGGTGGTCGGCCAGCCGTAATTCGCCCCGGCCACGCCGACGTTGATCTCCTCCCAGGTTCCCTCGCCGACGTCGTTGATGTGGATGCGGCCGGTTGCCGGCTGCACGGCGAAGGTGAACGGGTTGCGCAGGCCGTAGGCCCAGACCGCGCAGGCCAGATTGCCCTGTGTGGCGCAGAACGGGTTGTCGCTCGGGATCGAGCCGTCGACGTTGAGGCGCAGCAGTTTGCCGAGCGGCGTCGTGAGATCCTGCGAATTCGCGCCGTTGGCGTTTTCCCCGACCGAGACGTAAAGCTTGCCGTCGGCGCCGAAGTGCATTCCACCGCCGTTGTGGTTGGTGGCGTTCAGATTTGGCAGGTCGGCAATCAGGAACTCGCTTCCAGGCACGGCCACGTCGCCGTTCGCGGTGAACCGGCTGATGCGATTGTGCGTGGTGGGGGTCGTTGCCGTGTAGTAGACGTAGATAAAGTTGTTGCTTGCGAAATTGGGGTCGAACGCCACGCCGAGCAGGCCGCGTTCGCCGTTCGAATCCACGGGGAGCGTCATGAACGGCGTGGCGAGGAGTGCGTTGTTCTTCACCACGCCCATCGCCCCGCCCTGCTGCGACACGAAGATCCGCCCGTCCGGCGCTTGCGCGAATGCGGTGGCCAGGCTCAGGCCGGTGATGTAGGTCGTGCGCGTGAAGCCCGCCGGCTGCGTGCGGCTGCCGCCGAAGCTGACGGTGACGCTCGCCCAGGCCGACTGGTTGCCCGCCGCGTCGCTGGCGCGAACGCGCAGCACATGCTGCCCCGATGCATAGGCGTTGGTGTCCACGCTGACCGAGTAGGGCGCCGAAGTCTGCGCGGCGCCGGCGGCGACCCCGTCGACCTGGAACTCGACAGTGGCCATGCCGGCGTAACTGGTGGCGTTGGCGCTGAAGGTCAGCGTGCCGGTGATGCCGCTGGCGAAATTGGCCGGCGCGGAGACGGCTACCGTAGGCGCTTGGGCGGAGGCGCCGGAGTAGCTGCTCCCGCCGCAAGAGGCGGCCGACACGACAACAGCCAGGAGCATCGCCTCATGCGCCCATGACCGTTCGTTCCAGCGATGTAGTTGCATGGCGCTCATTTTCCGTCTTTTCGCGGCTTGCGTCGGCGTCGAACCGATTGGAACCGGTATTTTGCCCATCTTATTCGGGCTGGATTCCGGCTGCGCGCACCATTTCAGCGTACTTCTTGATCTCGGCCTGGACGAACAGCCCGAATTCGGCGGGCGTGCTGCCGACGGGCTCGAGGCCGAGGCCTGAGATCCGCTCCCGCACTTCGGGCTTGCCGAGCGCGACCCGCACCTCGCCTTGCAGCTTCGCGACGATTTCCCCCGGACAATCCGCCGGCAGGTACAGCCCCTGCCATCCGCTGTCGACCTCAAAATCGGGAACGCCGGCTTCGATCATCGTCGGTACGTCGGGCAGGTAGGATGCGCGGGCGCGGCCCGTGTAGGCGAGCGCGCGCAGCCTGTCGGCCTTGACATACGGGAGCGTGAGGGCGGAGCTCGCGAAGGCCACCTGGACGTCGCCGGCGAGGAGCGCGCCGATCGCCTGTCCGCCTCCTTTGTAGGGAACGTGCAGCATCTTGATCCCGGCGCGCCCGTTGAACAGCTCGCCGGTCAGGTGGTTGGTGTTGCCGACGCCGGGCGATCCGAACGACAGCCGGCTGTCGGGCTTGCGGGCGAGGGCGATCAGCTCCTGCACCGATCGCGCGGGAATCGACGGGCTCACCACGAGCAGGAGCCCTCCCGCCGCCACGACCTGCGTCACCGGCGCGAAATCCTTGAGCGTGTCGTAGGGGAGCTTCCGGTACACGCTCGGATTGACGACGAAGGAGGACGAGGTCAGCAGCACCGTGTAGCCATCGGGCCTGGACTTCGCGACGGCTTCCGCGCCGATGATGCCGTTCGCGCCGGGACGGTTGTCGACGACGAAAGGCTGTCCGGTCTGCGCCGCGAGCGCCTGGGCCATCACTCTCGCGACGGTATCGGGACCGCCCGCGCCGAACGGCACGATGACGCGCACAGCGCGGCTCGGATAGGTGTCGCAGAACGCGCTCGACCATCCGAGCGCCGAACACAGTAGCCCGAAAGCTGCAATTCCGCGTGACACGAAGTTTCTACGGCGCCTGCGTGGCGAGATAGGCGGAGATGGCGAGCATGTCGTCCTCGTCGAGCTTGACCACCACGTCCTTCATCAGCGCAGCAAACGCACCAGCGCGGAAGCCGTTCTTGATGTCGTAGAGCTGGCGCACCACGTAATTGGTCGAGCGGCCGGCGATTCCGGGGATCAGGCCCACGCCCTTCAGGTCCGGGCCGTGGCAGGTCACGCAGGCCAGGGTCTTGCCCGCGCCGCCGGTTTTGACCAGCGCCTCGCCGCGCGCCACGCTGCCCACGGGAACATACGCGATGAAGCGGGCGTGCGTGTCGCGATTCACGAATTGCTCCAGGACTTCCGGCACCTCGACGATGCGCTTGCCGAGTGCTTCCTTCTCGCCCGAAGGCAGGGCCGCGTAGTGGTTGGCCATGATGAAGGTCTTGGGCACGGTGTCGGTTTCCACGACCCGCGTGTGCTGCCTGGGCTTGAGCGCCGAGAAATACGCCGCTGCCGCCGCGATCTCGTCATCGCTAGCGGCTTTGGCGAGCCCGATCATCAGATCAATGTTGCGCTTCGGCACTGCGGTCCTTCTCGCACCGCTCTTGTAGTCGTTCATCTGCTGCACGATGTAGGCCGCGGGTAGCCCGGCGAGGGCGGAATTCTCCGGGCCGCCGGGACCGTCCGCGCGATGGCAGAAGCCGCAAGCGAACACGTCGGGCTTCCTTCCCTGGGCCACGATCGGCGGCAAAGGCGGATGCTCTTCGGGATGCCAGACCGGCGCGATGAAGCGATCGCGTATCTGGGTCAGGGTGTAAGTGGCCGAGCTGTTCGGCACGCGCCTCGGCACGCCGTCGTCCGGCGCGGGCTTGAGGTTCGGGGGCGTGATCGGATAGGCCCATTCGGGCGGGCCGTCGGCGGCGCGGGCTGGAAGCGGCAACGCGAGAATCATGACCGCCAGGGGAAGAATCGCTGCTGCAAATCGGGCAATGGTCATTTTGGCTTCTCCAGGTGCTTGCGGAAAAATGCTGCGATCTTGCGGTTGACCTCCGGGAGCGCCGAGCGGTCGAAGCCCGGCGGATCTTTCAGCAGGTCGGCGAGGAGGCCGGACAGCCCCGGCGGAAAAGGCGAGAGCAGCGCGCCGTGACCTCCCCTCGGGAGATCGGCCAGGCGCTCGCACTTGGCGCATGCCTTAAGCACCCGCTCGCTGTGGAAGCGCGGTAGCAGCCACTTGTCCTGCCCCGCGGTGACCAGCGCCAGCGGCACGCGCGGCGCGGCCAGGGAGTCCATGTCGAAGTCGACGGCATACGGGACGCCGGCGACGATCGCTGCGATGCGCGGGTCGGCGTAGGTGTACCACGCGGTGTCGTCGAAGCGCCAGCGGATCACGGCCAGGGCCACCGTCTTCTTCGGTCCATCCAGGAAGCCGCCGCTGAGCCGCATCATCACGCCGACGCAGGAGTGAAAATCCTCGGCGATGTGCGCTTCGCAGTGCTCCTTGAATCGCGCCTGCGACCAGCGGCCACCCGCGAGGGTGAGCGCCGTGTGCCCGCCGGCGGACATGCCGAACACGCCGACCTTGTCGAGCGCGAGCAGCGGCGCGAAGCGCGGATCCTGCGCCACCGCGTCGATGGCGCGCGACACTTCTGCCGGCCGGCGCTTCCGGCTCTCGGGCCCGACCGCGCTCAGGTCTTTGTAGTTGTCTCCGCGGTGCTCGGGCATGGCGACCACGAAGCCGCTGTCCACCAGGGCGCGGGCCAGGTCGGAGTGCGGCCAAGGAGCGCCGCCCGAGCCGTGCGACACGACGACAAGGCGCCCGTTGCCGCGTACCGGGGCGCCCTGCCACGCGACGTCGAGAGTGAAGGGGCCGCGTTTGAGCGGCCGCTCCTCGCCGCTGGAAGGGTAGAAGACCGTCACGGGCTCGCCGTCCTTGCTCGTGATCTCGGTGACGCCGACGGCGGCGTGCGCCGCGGCGGGCAGCGCGAGCGCTGCGGCGAGGAGGAAGACCGCCGCGTTTCGCGGGCTTCGGTTGTTACCGCTCGTAGATGAGGATGGCGACGCCATCACCGACCGTCTTCGAGGTCGTGAGCCGCAGAGGCTTCTTGTCGCTCGTGTCGCCGAAGAGGCGCTTGCCGGTCCCGAGGATGACCGGGAAGACCATCAGACGCAGCTCGTCGACGAGGTCGTGCTCGACCAGCGTCTGCACGAGCCGGGCGCTGCCGTGGATGACGATGTCCCCATTCAGCTTCTGCTTCAATTTCGATACTTCCTCCACCACATTTCCGCGGAGCACCGTCGAGTTGTTCCAAGTGGCCTTCTCGAGGGTCGAGGAGACGACGTACTTGGGCATGCTGTTGAATTTGTCCGCGAACTCGTTCTTCATGGATGGCCAGGCTGCTGCAAAGCCCTGATAGGTCACCCGCCCCAGGAGCAGCGCCGCGGACGAGAGGGTTTCGTCGAGCTTGAACTTGTTGCCCTCGTCTCCACGACTGATTTTGAAGGTCCAACCTGCGTGCTTGAATTCCTCGCCTCCGCCCGGGGCCTGCATGACGCCGTCGAGCGAGACGAATTCGGTTACGACGATCCTTCCCATCTTGTCCTCCTTGTGAGCGGCGGAATCCCTTAGGACTTCGCTTTCTTCGAAGGTTTCGACTTGCCGGAACTGTTGAGCGCGACCGCCTGGCGAACGAGCGCCTTGAAGGCGGACTCGTCGACTTCTTCTCCCTCGTGGATGTCGATCGCGCGGCGCACGTTGCCGTCGAGGCTCGAGTTGAAGAGTCGGGCCGGATCCTTCAGGGATGCGCCCTTCGCGAAGGTAAGCTTCACGACGTTCTTGTAGGACTCGCCGGTGCAGATGATGCCGCCGTGCGACCAGACCGGAGTGCCCATCCACTTCCACTCCTCGACGACGTCCGGGTCTGCTTCCTTGATGAGCTTGCGCATTCTGCCGAGGGTTTCCCCGCGCCAGTCCCCGAGGTCGGCGATTCTTTTCGAGATGAGCTCCGATGCCGGTTGGTCTTGGGTCGCGCCCGATTTTCTCATGTTCTCGTCCTACAGGATCCAGGAGAAGGTTACGTCAAGCCTCAGCGCGGTTCCAGCCGCTGCTCGACCGCGATGACGGCGATCGCCAGCGCCGCGATCAGCTCATTTGCTCCTATTCACGTCTCCAAGCGTAATATGTCGTTCGGTACTGTGCATTTCAACGCCGCACGGCACGTGGCCACGCAGCGTGACGCATACGCGAGCGCTGGCCTCCGACTGACAAGGAGGACCATCATGCTCCACATCGATTGCCGTTGGCTCATTTTTGCCCGGTTTGCACTAACGGTCATGAGTGTGCTGGCCGCGTCATCTTACGCCGCCGATCCACATTGGCTCAAGACAACACCTGTCGTGATTGCGCAGACCACCACTGCGCCCAGCGCGGATAGGATCCGCGCGCAATCGCAACGCATGAGGGAATACCGCGCGCTGCTGGCCGACCCCGACTCGAATGTGCGGCTGGCCGCTCTTGACGAGATGCTCAAGTCCAGCGAGCCGGCGCTGCGCGAGTTGGCGTTCGAGGCAGGCTTTGCGAGCGCGGATCAGAACATGCGGGCCTTGGCTTTGCGGGCGCGGATTATCTCGATGAAGAGCTTTGTCCTGGAACTGCAGAATGTGGCAAAGCTAGCGGACGAGGAGCGACGAAGAGTCATCGCGCATTTCGGCCCGAATCCGACTTTCACCATCACAAAAGTCGACGAGCAAACGGGCAATATCGAGGTTCAACAGTGTCCTGGTCGTGTCGCCGGGCAGGAATTCAGCTTCAGTTGTGCCGGTAACAATGGACCGGCCATGCGCTTACGTCTGGCCGATGGTGCGGTGATGACAGGCACGTACTCGCGCTTGGGCGCGATAGTCGCCGTGCAACTCACCCTTCAATAAGAGGCGGAGAACCGCTGCTCACTCCTTGAATGCCCGCAACTGCCGCAGCGACACCCACGCCACGTCACCCCAGTTCTTGTAGATGCGTAGTCGGAGGTAGGCCGCACGCAGCGGTGCCATTCGCACGGATTTCACCGCCTCGTTGTTGAACAGCGTGCCTAGGTGGATCGATCGCCAGATGGCGCCGTCCATGCTCGTGAGTATCTCCACCTCACGCGCGGCGCGAGCACCGTCCTGATCCTGCGCTAGCACGAACTCTAGTCGCCCGATCGTTTGCGTCTCGCCATTGGCGAAGCGGAAGTCCACTTCCACCGGTAGCTGCCTAGTCTGCGCGTTCCACGAATGAGCCCTGCTCGCATCGATCAGGTTTGACGGGCTGAATTCAGGGCTGCTGGGAGGACTGTTCCAGGCCACGACGGTTGCTCCTGCAGCCACAGACAACAGATTGCCCGGCGGTTCACGGGCGGGCGGAGTTGCCGTCGCAGCAGTGGCCGAAATCGTGCCCTGCGTCGTAGCTGCTGGATTTGCGAAAAAGCGCTCGATCAGCGCGATGGCGCGGTCGATGCGCGCCACCTTGCCTTCGCCACTCGGTTCCACCGCCACTAGCACGCCGGCGACGCGGTCTGCTACCAACAACACGCTGCCGCTTCGCCCCTGCTCAATGGTGTCGCCCGCGCGGGTGGTGGCGATGCGCAGCCAATCGGGACCGAGGTCGGTGACAACGATCGGCACACGACCGATGCCACCTTCCGGGCCGCTCTTGTCGCTGTCGAACACGAAAGGCAACGAGCCCGTGTCACGTGCGCTGAGCGTGCGGCCAAGGTCGTCACGGTATTCGTCAAACTCGCCGCCGCACTCCCGCGCCAAGGCACCGGTGACGCGCAGGAGGGCCAGATCCTCTGCCTCGAATCGCACCACCAGCCGTGCCTCGCCGAAGCGGCGGGCGCCCGTGCTGCCGATCAGCGTGGCGATATCCGAGCCACGCACCACATGGGCGGCGGTGAGTAGATAGCAGGTGTCAGCACGCCGCAGCAGCATGCCTTGCCCTTGCTCGTGAGACTTGACCAGCACGTGCACGGGCGCGGCAACAGCGACAAGCGTGGTGAAGGTCAGTGCAATCGCCGACTGAACCGCCCATACCCGGACGGCGGAGACGGAAGCCACGGGCCAGAAGCATCGGGGCGCACGGAGGATCATCAATCCTTCACGCCCTTATTTGGCGCCACAACGGCATAGGTGCGACCTCGTGAACGGGCGCGGTAGTCGATAAAAAATCGCCTGCCGAGAGCACCCAACGCAACTATCGCGGCCGCGAGCTTGGTGAGCAGTTCATCGGCCCACACGCGCTTAATCCAGTTCGCCTTCGGCCGCTCGGACGGGCTAAAAGGACGCACGATCGTTGCTCGCGTAGTGACCGAGGTGGCATGCACTGACATCTCAGTGAAGCTCAAGCCTTTGACAATGCGCAGAAAGCCCTGCGGTGCGTCCTCGCTGTCCTCGTCTCGCGATGGCGCAGCGATCGTAACCTTGTCGCCCAGACCCAGATCGCGACTTTCGATCTCGAATTGAGCATTGGAAAACCTCTGGAACAGCGACTGCAGCCAGGGCGAGCGTACCTCCAACAACGCCAAGCGCCCACTCGTAAGCAACGGCTGTCCGCTGCTGTTCGCGTCGTTGCCGACCCGCAGGTCGCCGCGAAACTCCAACGTCAAGCCGTTCCCAATCCTCTCGCGACCCAGACGTAGCTGCGCCGGCAGACTTATGCCGCGGCGAATGCCGCCTGTGTCCAGCACTGCCACACGGCTCGCGTCTTTGGAGCATTCCTGCGTGGTGGCCGTGGCATTGCCTTCTGGCTTAGCCAGAGGTTTGAGTTCAACTACGAGGTCGTTGCCGTCCAGCGAAACCTTCGCACGGACCGTGCTGAGGCGCTTGCCGTCGATCTCCTCGATTGCGGCGAGCTCGATCTCTGCTTCATCGGCAAGCGGCGCTTGCGGTTTTTTGATGTTGCTCATCCCGGCGTGCGGGGTCACTCCGGCCAGTTTCGAGCAATCAAGCAACCGGGCGCCGCCCAGCGCCCATGCTATCGGTTGTCCCGGCGAAAACTCGATCTCCACAGAGTCGGTCCTGGCTTCCAGACGAAGATGCTCCGTGGAAGCGAAGAAAGCCCCCAATAGAGCGAGTCCTGCGAACAACAAAAACCCGGTAACGGCAATCAACAACCAAGGCACTGCCAAGTTGTACAGGACACGCCCCGCGCGCGATACGCGGTCAATGACCCTCATGGTTCAGTTTCACGCGCTGCTTTGAACACCTGCTTGCCCACTCAAAGCGGTGACCACGCCAGATTGAATCGAATGGGATCGAAGCCGCGCTCGTACCGGCGCCGCTTTATGACGAGCTCCGCTTTGGTCGCGGTATTGGGCACGGTCAAATGGCAAACTGTATTGAAGGCTTTATTACGCTGGACATCGTCCAGCGCCTCGCAAGCGGCCTGCCGCGTACCGATGCCGGGGATCGACGCTTCAACGGCCAGGGTATAGGTCATCGAATTGAGCATGAACAGCAAGATGAATTGGCTGGGCGCGACGCCTTGGCGCGCTGACGCGCCGGCATCTCGGCGATCAAGCACATGGACTGTGGTGGTCTTGCCGTCGGCCACGCCCAAGCGGCAGTCACCCGTGATCGCCAGCACGGCCAACTCCTTGGGGGGTAGCGTACGCAGATGATTTTCAGTATCCGAGATGTGCTTCCCCTGTACGCGCACCGGGCCGGCCAGATCGCCCAACGTCGCAACGCTTAATTTGCCCTCGCCGTAGTATTGTCCGTCGCGCGAGGCGAGCGTCACACACAATGGCTCCTTGGGCGACTCCACGGCCGCACCACGCCACAACAGCCTGGGCCTGGGCACAATCGACGCGGGCGCGTTGCTGGTCTCGTCTGACAACACAACCGCTCCGACCAACATGCGGCCGCTTACGGGCACATCCTTGCTCAGCCGCTCGCTAAAGTTCTCGAGTGGTAGAACCGTCTGCGATTGCGCGGAGGAATGGACCATCGAAGCCAGGCATCCGCAGAGCAGGGGCAACACGTGAAGAATGCAGCGCTCGACCTTCATGCCTCTCTCAGCCCTCAGGATAGAAATCCAACCTTACCACGTACGTGATTTCAGCGGAGGTAAATGCGCGTTAGGCCGAAACCAAATTTGCCGCCGCGCCTTCGGCTGTGAGCGTGCTCGACTAGCTGGGTGATCTGCGTGATGACGAAAGCGAAGACCACATCGAAGAAGAGCTCGATCGAGGAGACGCCGACGGGTTTTTCGTGGGCTGGGGTGGTGGTCGGGTCGCGGTGTGGCCGTGGACCGGGACCACTAGAACCGAGAGAAGTCGGGCTTGCGCTTTTCGATGAACGCGGCCATCGCTTCCTTCGCCTCTGCGGAGAGCAGCCGCTCGGCGAAGAGGCGCGCCTCCTCTGCCATCTGCTCTGCGACCTCCGCCGCGGCCGGCCGCTTCATCAATTGCTTGGTCAGACGCACGGACTTGGGCGGCAGCGCGGCGAGCGTCGCGCCCGCGGTACGCGCTCGCTCGAGCAGGGTTTCTTCCGGCACGACCTCGGTGACGATGCCGGCGGCCAGGGCTTCGGCCGCGGTGAACGGCTGCCCGAGGAGGAGCAACGCGGCGGCGCGCCGGTAGCCCGCTACCCTCGGCAGCAGCAGGCTCGAAGCCCCCTCGGGTACCAGGCCGAGCGGCACGAAGGGCAGCTGGAAGCGGGCGCCGGGCGCCGCGTACACCAGGTCGCAGTGCAAAAGGAGCGTGGTGCCGATTCCCACTGCCGGCCCGCCGACCGCAGCGACCACGGGCTTGCCGACCTTCGACAGCGCGGAGATGAAGCGCAGCGCCTGCGAGGCGCCCGCCGGACCTTCGAGGAAATCCTTGAGATCGTTGCCGGCGGTGAAGCAGTCGCGCGTGCCGTGGATCAGGATCGCGCGTACGCCCGAGTCCGACTCCGCGGCAGCGAGCGCATCGGTCATCGCCGCGTACATCGCGGCCGTCAGCGCGTTCTTCTTTTCGGGGCGCGCCAGCTCGATCGTCGCGATGCGGTCGCGGGTTTCGGTTTTGATCATCGAGGAAGAGAGGGTCGTGGAGGAGGGTGCCGCAGGTGTTTTGCTCGCACGTCCGCTTATACTACAACCGCAAAGACTGGTTTAGGACTATCGAGCTGAACAACGGAGACCGCCATGCCCCACGCCGCCGCCGATGATGGCGTGAAGCTCTACTACGAGGAAGCCGGCGCCGGCGCGCCTATCGTCTTCGTCCACGAGTTTGCCGGCGACCATCGCAGCTGGGAGCCGCAAATGCGCTTCTTCTCGCGCCGCTACCGCTGCATTGCGCTCAACGCCCGCGGCTATCCCCCGTCCGACGTGCCTGCGGATGTGGCAAGCTATTCGCAGGCGCGTGCGTGCGATGACATCATTGCCGTTCTCGGGCATCTCGGGATAGCCCGCGCCCACATCGTGGGCCTGTCGATGGGCGGGTTCGCGACGCTGCATGTAGGACTCGCGCATCCCCAGCGGGCCCGCTCGCTCGTGATCGCCGGTTGCGGCTACGGCGCGCGCCCCGGCGAAGAGGACAAGTTCCGCGCCGAGTGCGAAGCCGCGGCGCAGGCCTTCGATGCCGATTGGGCGGCGGCAGCCGCGAAATACGCGATCGGGCCGACGCGCGTGCAATACCAGAACAAGGACCCGCGTGGCTGGCGCGAATTCGCCGATGCGCTGGCCGAACACTCGCCGCGAGGCGCCTCGAACACGCTGCGCGGTGTGCAGAAGCGGCGCCCGTTGCTCTTCCAGCTCGTCGACGGGATGAAGAAGATAGCGGTACCCACCTTGATCATGACCGGAGACGAAGACGAACCCTGCCTCGAGGCCGGGTTGCTCATGAAGCGGTCGATCCCCGCGTCCGGCCTTGTCGTGATGCCCCGCGCCGGGCACGCAATCAATCTGGAGGAACCCGGCGCGTTCAATCGCGAGGTCGCCGATTTTATCGCTGCGGTCGAAGCGGGCCGCTGGGAAGCGCGCGATCCGCGCGCCGCTGCCGGCGGTATCCTCGGATTCGGGCCGGGCGCCGCAAGATGAACCTCGGACTCGACGGCAAGACGGCGCTCGTTACCGGCGGCTCCAAGGGCATCGGGCGCGCCTGCGCCCTTGCGTTCGCGGCCGAAGGCTGCGCTCTGCACCTCGTGGCGCGCGACCAGGCCCGGCTGGAGGCCGCGCGCGAGGCGATCCGCGCCGAGCACTCTGTCGCGGTGCAACTTCACGCTGCAGATCTGCGCGATGGCGAGGCGGTCAGGCGTGTCGCCGCCGCGTGCGCCGGCGCCGACATCCTCGTGAACAATGCGGGCGACATTCCGGGCGGCGCTATCGATCAGATCGACGAGGCGCGCTGGCGCCACGCCTGGGACCTGAAAGTCTTCGGCTACATCAACATGACCCGCGAAATGCTGGCGCATATGCGTGCACGGGGCCGCGGCGTGATCGTGAACGTCATCGGCATGGCCGGGGAAAAGCCGACCTGGGAGTACATCTGCGGCGGCTTTGCCAATGCCGGGCTCGCGGCGTTCACCAAGGGTCTTGGGTCGAAGTCGCCGGAGTTCGGCGTGCGCGTGGTCGGGGTGCATCCGCCGGCGACGCGCACCGATCGCATCACCGCGCTCCTGAGAACGACCGCGAAAAACAAGTACGGCGATGAGTCGCGCACGGAAGACGTGCTGCGCGACGGGACCTTCGGCCGGGTCATCGAACCCGAGCAGGTGGCGCAGACCGTTGCGTTCCTCGCTTCGCCGCGCGCGAGCCACCTTTCCGGGGTGGTGCTCAACCTCGGCACGTGAGCGAAGACATCGTCGGGGCCGGGGTTCTGGGCCTGGCTGCGGCAGTGCGCGCGGGTCGCGTGAGCTCGTGCGACGCCGTCGACTGCTACCTCGGGCGCATCGCGCGCCACGGTTCCGAGCTGGGCGCTTTCCTTGCGGTATCCGACACGGCGGCGCGCGACGCCGCTGCGTCGCTGGACCGCCGCCGGCGCGAGGGCTCGCCGCTGGGAGCGCTGGCCGGCGTTCCGTTTGCGGTGAAGGACAATCTCGATGTCGCCGGTCTGCCGACGAGCGCGGGCATGGCCGCATTGCGGGGAACGATGCCGGAGCGCGACGCGCTCGCCGTGGAGCGGCTGCGCGCCGCCGGCGCCGTGCTTCTCGGCAAGACCAGCATGGATGAGGCCGCGTTCGGCGCGACCAACGACAATCCGCACTTCGGCCGATGCCGCAATCCGCACCGCCTCGAATTCACGCCCGGGGGATCGAGCGGCGGATCGGCGGCGGCGGTGGCGGCGGGACTTGCCGCGGCGGCGCTGGGCAGCGATACGCTGGGATCGATTCGCATCCCTGCCTCGTATTGCGGCTGTGCGGGCTTCAAGCCCACGCGAGGCAGCATCCCGACCGCGGGATTGATGCCGCTGTCGGTCTCGCTCGATGAAATCGGCGTGCTCGCGCGCTCGGTCGGCGATTGCGCCGCCGTATTCGAGGCGATTCGCGACGCGGGATCGGGTGGCTCACGCACGCGCGCCCTGGTGCGCGCGCGGATCGGCGTCGTGACCGGGCTCGATGTCGCGCCGGAAATCGCCGCCGCGGTCGCGCGGGCGGCGGCGGCGCTAGCCGCCTCGGGCTGCGCCGTGGGCGAGCGCGATCTCGCCGGGATCGATCCTGGCCGCGTGCGGCGCGCAGGACTCCTCATCGCCGAAGCCGAGGGCGCGCGCGTGCATGCGCGGCTCCTGTCCGACACGGCGAGCGGGATCTCGCAGGGCTTGCGGGAAGCGCTGGCTTACGGCGCGGCGCAGGCGCCCGAGCGCATCGCGCAGGCGAGGGCGGTATTGGACGACGCGGGGCAACGCTTGGACGCGCTGTTCGCTTCGGTCGATCTGCTTCTCTTGCCGACCACGCCGCAGACGGCGTTCGCATTCACCTCGCCCGCGCCTTCCAGCCAGGCCGATTTCACGGCGCTGGCGAACGCCGGCGGCATGCCGGCGCTGAGCCTTGCGGCGGGGTTTTCCTCGGAAGGGCTTCCGCTCGGCGTCCAGCTCGTAGCTGCGCGCGGGGCGGACGCGCTCGTTCTCGAGGCGGGCCAGGCGTGCGAGGATGTCCTCGGGTTTTTCCCGCCCCCGATGCTCGGCGTCTAGCGAGGACTACTCCAGCGCGGTCTCCGCGTCCGCCCGCACGCTTTCCTCGCGGATCAGCGCGAGCACTTCGCGCTTCAGGGCATTGAACACGGGGGAGGTGGTCGCCTCTATCGTGCGCGGCCGTGCGAGCTCGACCGCGATGCGTTTCTTGATCCGCCCGGGGCGCGCAGTCATGACGCACACGGTATCGGCGAGGAGCAGCGCCTCCTCGACGTCGTGGGTGATGAAGAGCACGGTCTGGCGGTGGCGCTCCCACACGTCGAGAAGCAGCTCCTGCATCAGGGTGCGCGTCTGCGCGTCCAGGCTCCCGAAGGGCTCGTCCATGAGGAGCAGCTCGGGTTGCATTACGAGCACGCGCGCGATGCCGACGCGCTGCTTCATCCCGCCGGAGAGCTCCGCCGGGTAGTGCGAGGCGAAGCCCTTCAGGCCAACCTGTTCGATGATCTTCTCCGCGAGCGGACGGTAGGTCTGCTCGGACTGGCCCTGGGTCTTCGGCCCGAAGACGACGTTCTCGTAGACCGAATACCAGGGAAAGAGCGCCGGTTCCTGGAAGACGACGGCACGCTTGGGCGAAGGCGACGCTACGGGCGCGCCGTTCGCGCGTATCTCTCCGCGCGTAGGCGCGTCGAATCCCGCCGCCATGTTGAGGAGCGTGGATTTTCCGCAGCCCGACGGGCCGAGGATGGCGGTGAAGGAGTGCGGGCGGATTTCCAGGTCGATTGCCTGCACGGCTTCGATGCGCCTGTCCCCCTTGACGAATTCCTTCCAGACGCCGCGCAGCTCGAGCGCTGCCGCCTGCCCGCCGTTCATGCGCCGGCCTCGAGGGTCCGCCAGCGCAGCAGGATGCGCGAGGCGTACACGATCACGCGGTCGGAGACGAAGCCGAGCAAACCCACCGAGACCATGGTCGCGACGCAGATGTCCATGCGCCCGACGTAGTAGGCGTCCCACAGCACGTAGCCGAGGCCCGACTTCACCGCGATCATTTCGGCGACGATGACCGCGGTCCACGCGACGCCGATCCCCAGCCGCATTCCGGTGAAGATCGAAGGCAGCGCAGAGGGGAACACCACTTTTGCGAGCACCGTGCCGGCGCCCGCGCCCATCATGCGCGCCGCGCGCAGCAGCAGCAGATTGGTGTCGCGCACGCCGTGGGTAGTGTTTACGACGATGGGATAGAAGGCGCCCAGGCCGATGAGAAAGAGGGCGCTCGCGTCGTAGATGCCGAAGACCGCGATGGCGAAGGGCAGCCACGCCGTGATCGGCACCGGGCGCAGGAGCTGGATCGTCGGATCGACCAGGCGCCCGGTGAGACGGTTCCAGCCGATCATGAGCCCGAGCGGAATCGCGACCACCGCCGCGAGGCCGAAGCCCTGCAGAACGCGCTTTGACGAGTAGAGCACGTTGTCGAGCCAGGTGCCCGAGTAAGGCGACAGGCCCCCTTTGATCGTGCCGAAAATCCACACCTCCCACGAGCGCATCACCTGCGCGGGAGACGGGATGATGCCTTCGGCGACCCAGCGATGCTCCACCGTGAGGTGCCAGAGAACGAGGAGCGCCAGCGGGAGCACCAGCGCCCAGGGCGCGCGCAGGACCCTAGCCACGCCCCGGTCCTTCCGCTGCGGCCGCGCGGACTACTGATTCAGCCCGAGCTGCGCCGGCGTCCTGCCGGTCGCCTTCGAGAGAAAGTCGTAGGTATAGCTCTGCGCGACTTCGCCCGAGACGTCGCGGGTGATGACGCCGTTGTCCGACAGAAATTTCGAGATTCGCTTGATCGATTCGAGCGGCAAGGTCGCATCGAGCTGCGTGGTGCGGATCGACTCGGCGGCCACGGCCTCGGGAAGGCCCGCCTTCTCAGCGTAAATGCCGGCCCAGCGCTTCGGGTCCTTGCGCGCGGTCTCGAGCACGTCGAGGTAGGCGACGACCAGCCGCTGCACGGCGTCGCGGTTCTTTTCCATGAAGCCACGGTTGACCGCGAGCACCGAGATGAGGCCGCCGACCGTCTTGGAACGGTTGTGGTCGATCGTCGGGTAGGCACCGTATCCGTCCACGATCGCCTGGGCACAGAAGGGGTGCCACACCGCCGCCATGTCGATCTCTCTTCCTTGCAGCGCCTTCAGGTAGTTACCGCCGCCGCCGATGATGTTGACGATCTTCAGCTTGTTGTACTCCAGGCCGTTCTCCTGCACCGACGCGGCGAACTTGAGCCAGGAAATCGAGCCGGCGCCGACGCCGATCTTCTTGTCGGCGAGCGCTTTCCAGTCCTTCATGTCTTCGCCTTTGCGCACGATCAGGCAGTCGTTGCCCGAGCCCACGCCCGCGATCCCGACGAGCGATCTCGCGCCCTGGCCGAGCGCGAGGGAGATGTCCTGCGGACCGAACGCGGTGAGCTGGATGTCGCCCGAGGCAAGCGCCGTGCGCGCGTCGGCGAAGCGCTGGAACATCACGGTTTCGATCTGTATGTTGTATTTCGCCGCGTACTCCGGCAGCAGCCACAGGGGCGAGAGCGCGGGCACGTTCAGCATGCCTTGCTTCACCGTCACCGGGGCAGGCAGCCGCGCTCTCAAGGGATCGCCTTGCGCCAGCGTCACCGACGGGGCGGCGCCGGCAAGAAAGAGCAGAGCGCAGATGCAGCGGATCAGGGGACGAACGTGCAAGCTCATCGGAACCTCCCAGAGATAAGAATTTCGGGGCCGCGGGAAATGACTGGCTTGCCCATATCGCGAGCCTACTCCCACCTCCGAGACCGGCGCAACTTGGGGTTGGCGCACTTTCAGCTGCGCGCTCAAGCACCGTGTGCAGGCGGCCGACAGGTACGCTATCCTGCACGGACGCATCACCATCGCGAATGGAGCACCCAATGGGCAACACCACACTGGAACGAGTGCGCTCCGAGGCGCTGAACCTTACGGAAGCCGAGCGCGCGGAGCTTGCGTACAACCTGGTGGTCAGCCTCGATGGGCCACCGGATCCGGATGTGGACAAGGCGTGGGACATGGAGATCACTCGCAGGCTCTCCGAGATCGATTCCGGCACTGCGAACCTGGTCGATCGTAAGGAGTTCCGCCGCCGAATGCGGGCTCGCCTGAACCGCCCGTAATGCGCGCGCTGCGCATCCACGCGGCGGCCGTGGATGAAGCGGTCGAGGCCGCAGGGTGGTATGAAAGAGAACGCCCCGGACTTGGCGCAGAATTCGAGCGCGCCATCGATGCCGCACTCGATCTACTTGAAGAAGAAATCGTCCCTCTGACGTCGGTGCCCGGTCCAGCGGGAACCCGCGGAGTCAAACGTCTGATGCTGAGACGCTTTCCTTACTCCGTCATCGTCCTCGAGCGCGATACGGAAATCTTCGTAATTGCCTTTGCCCATCATGCGCGACATCCGGGCTACTGGCGCGATCGGGTGCGCGCCTAGCTCGAAAACGCGCGGGCGCAGCGACCGAAGCCGGATCGCGGCCCCGGGATCAAAACACTCAACCCTTGCGCGATTCAAGCCGCCGCTCGATCGCGATGACAGCGATCGCCAGTGCCGCGATCATGGCCAGCGCGCCTTGCGCTCCCAGCGCGTTCCGGCGAATCCGAGCATCAAGGCGAGAACGATTCCGACCAGCCAATTCCTTTTAGGGCGCGACCTCAAACGCCTCGTGCGCATCGGTATCGAAGCTCAGGCCCTTGGGAAGGGGAACGATCGCCGATTGGACGGACCCGCCTGCGACGTGGATCCGATTGCCCAACACGGCCATGATGGCCTCGTGCCGAGGCAGGAGCATCGAGGGCAACTGCCACCAAGTGTCGCTCGCTGGATCGTAGGCTTCGAACGCGCGAAACGCCGCGAGGTAACTACCGTTCTGCACCTCGCCCCCGGCAGCGTAGATGATGCCGTTCAAAGCGGCCGTATTGAACCCGCTGCGTGCTGTCGGCATGGGGGTCTTGGTCGCCCAGGAGTCCGCGGCTGGATCGTAGGCTTGCACCAGGTTGATGTTGCCAGGAAAGCCGATGATGAACGCCCCGCTCAGCCGCCCACCGATCACGTAGATCTTGCCGTTCACGGCTTCGCCGCCCATGTGGTTGCAGGGCGTGGGCATCGGGGCACGAGCGCGCCACCTGTTCGTGGTCGGATCGTACTCCTCGACGGTGCCGAGCGACCGTTGCGGTTGGCGCGGGCGGATCACCGGGGTGCTCGCGTCGGGCATCGGGCCGGCCCCGCCAATCACGTAGATTTTCCCGCTCACGACGGCGGCCACGCTGCCGCCGCGCGTCGTAGGCATCGGGGCTCGCGCCTGCCAGCTGTCCGCCGCCGGATCGTATTCCCAGGAATCGTTGACCGGGTTCCAGCCCGGCGGCCCCGACGAAGGAAGGTCGAAGCCGCCGAACAGATACATCTTTCCGTTCAGCGCCGTGACCGCCCCATGGTGGACCGGATGCGGCATCGGTTTCCTCTGCGTCCACGCGTCTCTCGCAGGGTCGTACTCGTACACGAGACCGGCCGGCTTGAACCCGGGCAGGAGTCCCTGGGCAGCGTAGAGCTTGCCGTTGATCGCGACGCCCAGCAACTCGCCGGTTGCCTGGGGTAACGGCGCGAGCCTGATCCACTTCCCCTGCGGAGGTCCCATCGACGCGGCCGCAGGCTGAGCGCGCAGGCCCGCTCCCGTGAAGGTCCCCACGAGCCCTTGGCTCGCGGCCGCCGCGATCAGCCCCAAGCCGGAAGTCACGAAGATTCTTCTATGCATGCGGCTCACCTCTTTGGTTTGGGCGCGGGAAATGAACTTACTCTGGCAAGCTTGCTCGCGCAAGTGGACAGGAACAGTGGACCTCAACCCTTGCGCGATTCCAGCTGTCGCTCGCTCGCGATCACGGCGATCGCGAGCGCGGTGATCGCAGCGAGCGCGCCCTGCGCTCCCCAACGCGGCCCCACGAGCCCGAAGAGCATCGCTGCGGCGGCTCCCGCCACGCGCAGGGCAATCGGCCGAATGCCCATCACCCGTCTGAATAGGACATCGCCGAGCATGAAGAGCGCCATGCCGCCGCACAGGAGTTGGGTCCCGGCGCCTTGTGCGAGCAGTTGCCGTATGCCCGCGGCGATCAGGACGATGCCCGCTATCAACACGAGGTGCGCGTACCAGTAACCCAACAACCCCATTCGCGCGCGCTCTTCGGGATCCGCCGCGACCAGTCTGTCGGCGGCGCGCCGGTCCTCGCGGTCGAAATAGCTCCACCACAGCGCTGCGACCAGCACCAGCGACAGCACGACGCCAATCAACCATTCCCCTTTGAAGGTCGGATTGGAAGCGCCCGCCCCCATCGCGATCGCGATCACCGACTCGCCCAGCGCGATCAGGATGATGCCTCCGTGGCGCTCGGCGAAGTGCGCGGCGTTGAGCGTGAACCGCCGCTCTCGCCTCAGGACCGTGGCCGCGACGAAGAGGGACGACACCGCGAGGAAGAGAATCCACACCCATCGCGTGTCGACGAACGCCGCCCCGATGAGAAGGGCGGAAGCGCCGAGGTTGAAAGGCGCCACGCCGAAAATCGCCCTCGCCGCCGCGCCTTGGCCCTTCAACGCAAAGGCGCCGAGATGCAGCACCACCACGAAAAGATGCGAAAGCCCGAACGTCAGCGCGCCCGCGCCGAACACCTCCGGAATCGCCATCGCCATCACCAGAAACCCCGCCATCGCGGCGATCAGCACCACGCGCATCTGCCACGTGACGCGGACGTTGTTCGTCAGCCAGACATAGCCGTCATACATCCACCAGATCGGCACGAGCACCAGCAGCGCCCGTAGAAAATCCATCGCCCCGTGAGCGTGCTCCACCAGCTGTGTGACCTGCGTGATCACGAAGACGAAAACCAGATCGAAGAAGAGTTCGATCGAGGAGACGGCGGAGGGTTTTTCGTGCGCTGGGGCGGTCACGGTCTAGTGTAGGCTGCCGCGCATTGGGTGCGAGTGCGAATCGATCAGGCCGGGATAGAAAATGCATCCATCCGGCTTATTCCAGGCGCATGCCGGTTTCCCTGACGATCTTGGTCCATTTGGCGAGTTCGGTCTTGATGAAGGCGCCGAACTGCTCCGGCGAATCGGCGACGATTTCTGCGCCCTGTTCGGCGATGCGGGCGTTGATGTCGGGCAGATGCATGACGCGAACGATTTCGCGATTGAGCCTCGCGACGATAGGCACCGGCGTGCCCGCCGGCGCAACCAGGCCGTACCATTCCTTCGCCTCGAAGCCGGGGAAACCCGCCGACGCGATGGTCGGCACGTCGGGCAGTGCCGGCGAGCGCTCCAGGCTCGAGATGCCGAGCGCTCGAACCCTGCCGCTGCGCACGTACTGCACGACCGTGGCGATGTTCTGAACGCCCATCGGAATCTGGCCGGCGATCAGATCGGAAAGCGCCGGGCCGCCGCCCTTGTACGGCACGTGCGTGATGTCGACTTTGGCGAGGGACTTGAACAACTCGCCGGTGAGATGCACCGAGGTGCCCGCCCCTGAGGTACCGAAGCTGAGCTTGCCCGGCTGAGCCTTTGCGAGCGCGATCAACTCGGCCAGCGTGCTCGCCGGCACCGACGGGTGAACCGAGATTACGTTCGGCACCGAGACGAGGAGCGTGATCGGAGCGAAGTCCCTGACGGGATCGAACGGCACGTTGGCGAACAGCGCAGGGCTGATCGCGTTGGTGCTGATCATGAAGCCGAACGTGTAGCCGTCGTTGCCGGCTTTGGCGACGGCGTTGGCGCCGATCATGCCGCTCGCGCCCGCGCGGTTGTCGATGACGACTGCCTGCTTGAACGCCTCGCTGAGCTTCGGCCCGATCAGGCGGGCGAGAATGTCGGTAGTGCCGCCCGGCGGAAAATTCACGATCAGGTGCATCGGTCTGCTGGGATATTCCGCCTCCGGCTGCACGGCCTGTGCCGGGCCTGGCGCCTGTGCGGCGAACACGAGCGCCGATGCAGCGATGCAGATTGGCAGTCTCATATGACAGGGTCTTCGCGGATTTGTGCGGTTAGTTTTCGGGTAGCTGAGTTCAGTCGACTCTGAGGTTTATTCTCCTCGCGAGCGCGCCCCACTTGTCCATCTCGGCGCGCACGAAGTGTCCGAACTCCTCGGGCGAGTTGCCGACGAGTTCCGCGCCCTGCACCAGCATGCGCTCGCGGAGCTCGGGGTCCTTGAGGATTTTCGCAACCGCTTGGCTGAGCCGCGCGACGTTCTCCTGCGGAGTCTTTGCAGGCGCGAACAGCCCGTACCATTCGTAGGTCTCGTAATCGGGGAAGCCCGACTCCCTGATCGTCGGTAGCTCGGGCAGCCCCGGCGAGCGTTGCGCGCCGGTGACCGCCAGCGCACGCACCTTGCCGGCCTTCACGAACGGCAGCACGCTCGGCGGACTGTTGATCATGAACTGCACCTGGCCGGCGGCGAGGTCGGCCGCTGCGGGGGCTCCGCCTTTGTAGGGAACCGCGACCATGTCGAGCCCGGCGATGACTTTCAAGAGCTCCATCGACAGGTGACCCGAGGTCATGGACCCGGGCAGGCCGTAGTTGAACTGCCCGGGCTTCGACCTCACGAGCTGCACCATCTCCTGGACGCTACGCACGGGCAGGGTCGCGTTCGCACTGAGGATCCCGGGCACGATGGCGACGAGCGTGATCGGGGTGAAATCGTTGATCGTGTCGTAGGGCAGGCTCTTCATCACGAACGGATTCACCGCGTGGGTGCTGATCAGCATGCCGATCGTGTGGCCGTCCGGGGGCGCCTTGGCGACGATCTCCGTGCCGATCACGCTGCCGGCGCCCGGTCGGTTGTCGGTGATCACCGGTTGGCCGAGCGCTGCCGCGAGCTTCGCGCCCACCGCGCGCGAGAGGATGTCGGAGGTCCCGCCGGCGGCGAATGTCACGATGATGCGGATCGGCTTGGTCGGATACTGCGCGAGTGCGGTAGCGCTAAGGACGAGCGAGGCGGCTGCGAGCGCGAGCTTGGGTGCGGTCACGCGAACCTCCCCGATTCTGCAGACACGGCGAAAGCTTAGTCCTTCCAGCGAAAAATAGGAAATTCAGTCCGTCCGTCGCCGGCGTTCTCGGTCGCTACTCCCTGCCACAATCGGACTTTGAAGCGCGAAGTCTATTCAACTACTCCGATTGGCATAACTTCACATCCGCATCGGAGCATGTGTATTCGCGGATACCCGTGGATCGCAGGCATGGCTATGAAATTACTGTTGTAAACCCGGATTCACGAGTAATCCCCAACTACTCATTCTTTAGAAAAAAGATAACTTACCATCGGTTGAACCTAGAAGATTTCGTTCACTTGCTGTAGCTAGAACTTATGCGGTTACCGGTCCCGTGGAGGAAGCGTTGGAAACTGCTGAAGGCTAGATCGTCAGATATGAACGCGTCGCGGAATGGTCGCGTCAAAATTCCCGTTAGCTTGAGAGCACCAAGGACTCTCTTCGACTGTGTGATGAGCGGGTTCGAGGGTGGATCAAAGACCGAAAGTCCCGCTGGATTCACCAAGTACGTCTGCAGGCCGTTGAGCATAGATGCCTCTCTGAGCAAGTCATTCACATGGTCATCCGCGAAGCTATAGCCAACGACCATTACCTTGGTCTCGCCCGCCGAAAGGCATTTGCGAAAGGCTTCCAAATAGCCGGACAGTAAGGAGCTTTCCTCAATAATTGCGTCCTTACCGCTGCCGAATACCAGGATGCGCGAACCGTCTGCGTTACGCCAGTTCACCGAGCCGTGAAGCTTGTAGATCGGCTGATCGCGCGGGTCGTGCTCCAAGGTTCCAGACTCAGAGAGCACTGGACCGAGCCGCTCAGATGGGACGCCTTCGGACCAATTGAGCGGCAGGGCAATTCCGGGATAGGTTGTGGCTCGCCACTTTCGTCTGTCTTCAACGGTCTTTCCTGGGACGTAATGCATTTCTAAGAACAGATCTTGGTTCAGTGTGAAGATAGCATCGAACTCGGCGAGAAAATGTACGAGCCACCGGTCTGGATGACTGGGAAAGCCGACCTCAAATACTTGGCGGGCGAGCATTTGATTCATCTCGTCGAACGTCGCAAGGACAGCTTGCTGGAGGCGTTCAAAGCGAAGCTGCTGCTTTGAGCCATAACTCGCCTCTTGTCGAATTTCCTCTAGGACTTGCTCAAAGTTTCGTCTCTCCTTCAGCCGCTGGAGGAGTTCGACGTCTCCCTCGACGCGTCCGCATAACTCACCGACAAGCTCCGAGGCGAGCCAACCACCCCAGTTCCGAGTAAAGCCGGCTCCGAGCAATGCGATGCGCATTGGTACTCCAGTTTTGCGACGGACTCTAGGAGTAAAGATTCAACAACCCATCCAACCCAACGTAGTCAAAACAATAAGTCGCCTTCCCCCGCACCACCGGCTTGGCGTGATACGCGATGGAAACGCCGGCCTCCGCCATCATCGCAAGGTCGTTGGCGCCGTCGCCGAAGGCGATGGTCTGGTCGCGCTTCAGCCGCAGTCCGTCGCGCAGCTCGCGCAGTTTCGCGGCCTTGATCTGTGCGTCGACGATGCGGCCGACGACTTTGCCGGTGAGTTTGCCTTTTTTTATCTCGAGGGTGTTCGACAGGGTGTAGTCGAGCGACAGGCGCTCCTTGAGCCGCTCGGTGAAGAAGGTGAAGCCGCTCGAGACGAGGAGGGTCTTGATGCCGAGGGAGCGCAGCCGCTCGAGCATGCGCTCGGCGCCGGGGGAGAGCCTGAGCCGCTCGTCGTAGACGCGCTGGAGCGCCGATTCGTCCATTCCCTCGAGGAGCGCTAGGCGCCGGCGCAGGCTTTCGTGGTACTCGATCTCGCCGCGCATGGCGCTCGCGGTGATCGCCGCGACCTGCGGCTTGACGCCCTGAAGGTCGGCGATCTCGTCGATGCACTCGATGGTGATGAGGGTGGAGTCCATGTCCATCGCCACGAGGCCGAAGTCGGAGAGCTTGCGCGGTATCCGCACGAAGGCGAAGTCGAGCTTCGCTTTGGCGCAGTATTCGGCGACGCCGTGCTGCAGCTTGTACCCGTGCAGCCAGAAGGCGTTGTTGCCGACGTTTTCGATGCGGGAGGCACCGCAGAGCTTGGCGATTTCCTTCAGGTCGTAGGTTTCGACTTCGAGGCCGTGGATGACGAGGTAGCTCATGGGCGATTCGCGTGCATAGTACTACCGGGCCTGCAGGCTTGGCTTGATCGACGCACCGCTCTACGGGTAGTCTCCGCTCGCGGGCACAACGACGGAGGTGGCCGATGGACCAGTACAGCATGGTCGGATTCCTGGTGATCGTGGTTCTCTACGCGACGATCGGGCTTTTGGCGGCGGCCGGCACCATCTCCATCACCCGGAAGATCTTCGGGCCCAAGGCGGAGCAGGTTTTCTACGGGTTTTTCCTCGTGATGATCGCCGCTTTCTATCTAGCCTTCGTCGCGTATTTCGGGAATGCGGCGGTATGGCGGGTGGAAACGGTCGCCGTCGTCTTGTTCGCTCTGATAGGCGTGTTCGGCGTGCGCCTTCCGGTCGCGCTGGTGATCGGTTATGCCGTGCACGGGGCGTGGGACCTGGTGCACGAGCTTCAGGCCCAGGGCGCCGTCTCGGCTTACTACCTGGGCCAGCTGACCGCGGTGCCCCTGGCCTATGGAGTTTTCTGCGCAGCCTTCGATGTCAGCGTCGCGGCGTACGCGCTGAAGCGGCGCGACGAGTGGAGCGCCGCGTGGGCGCCGCCCGAGGAGCCCGCTACCCCGCCGGCTTGAGCGCCGCGGCAGCGAGCGCATCCAGCAGCTGACGCACCGCGAGCGCCCGCTCGGGAAGCTCGCTCGTCACGCGCTCGACCCGGAGCTTCGTCGGGCCGGTGAGCTTCCAGCGGTTTTTCTGCACGAGAGCGAGCACGCGGGCGGGGTCGAGGGGAGGGCGCGGCACGAACTGGAGCTGGATGGTCTCCGAGTCGGCGTCGATCCGGGCCACTCCCAAGCTACGTCCGAGGATGCGCAGCCGGTGGGACTCGATCAAGGAGCGCGCCGCGGGCGGCAGGTCGCCGAAGCGGTCGACCAGCTCTTCCTGCATCGCCTCGAGCTGCTCGGCCGAGGCGCAATTGGCAAAGCGCTTGTACAGCACCAGGCGCTCGTGCACGTCGGCGCAGTAGCTCGCGGGCAGGAGCGCCGGGAAGTGCAGCTTGACCTCGGTCGTGACCTCGAAAGGCTGCGACAGGTCGGGCTCGCGGCCGGCCTTGAGCGAGCGCACCGCGTGGTCGAGCATGTCGGCGTAGAGGTTGAACCCGACCTCCTGCATCTCGCCCGATTGGGATTCGCCCAGCACCTCACCCGCGCCGCGGATCTCGAGGTCGTGCATCGCGAGATAGAAGCCCGAGCCCAGCTCCTCCATCATCTGGATCGCTTCCAGGCGCTTCTTCGCCGCGGCCGAGAGCGCGTCCTCGCCCGGGGTGAGGAGGTAGGCGTAGGCCTGGTGGTGCGAGCGCCCGACGCGGCCGCGCAGCTGGTGCAATTGCGCCAGGCCGAACTTGTCGGCGCGGTGGATCAGGATGGTGTTGGCGGTCGGGATGTCTATGCCGGTTTCGATGATCGTGGAGCACAACAGCAGGTTCGAGCGCTGCTGCAGGAACTCGCGCATCACGCGCTCGAGCTGCCGCTCGCGCATCTGGCCGTGCGCGACCGCGATTCGCGCCTCGGGCAGCAGCTTCTCCAGCTTCTCGCGCATGACCTCGATCGTCGCGACGTCGTTGTGCAGGAAAAAGATCTGGCCGCCGCGCTTCAATTCCCGCAGCGCCGCCTCGCGCACGATGCCGGGCGAGTACGGCGCGACGAAGGTGCGGATCGCGAGCCGCCGCTCCGGCGCCGTGGCGATCACCGAAAGGTCGCGCAGCCCCTCGAGCGACATCGCGAGCGTGCGCGGAATCGGCGTCGCGGTGAGCGTCAGCACGTCCACCTCCGCCCGCAGCGCTTTCAGCGCTTCCTTCTGGCGCACGCCGAAGCGGTGCTCCTCGTCGACGATCACTAGGCCCAGGCGCTTGAACTTCACGTCCTTCTGGAGGAGCTTGTGCGTCCCGATCGCGATGTCGATCTCGCCGCCCGCCAGCCCTTTCAGGGCGGTGGCTGTCTCCTTGCCGCTGCGGAAGCGCGACAGCTCGGCGATGCGGATCGGCCAATCGGCGAAGCGGTCGCCGAAGGTATGGAAATGCTGCTCGGCGAGGAGCGTGGTGGGCGTGAGCACCGCGACCTGCATGCCGTCGGCCACCGCGACGAAGGCCGCGCGCAGCGCGACCTCGGTCTTGCCGAAGCCGACGTCGCCGCACACCAGGCGGTCCATCGGCTTGCCGTTCTTCATGTTGTCCAGCGTGGCCGAGATCGCTGCGGCTTGGTCCGCGGTTTCCTCGAAGCCGAAGCCCTCGGCGAAAGCCTCGTAATCGTGATGGTTGAGCTTGAACGCGTGACCCTGGCGCGTCGCGCGCCGGGCGTAGAGATCGAGCAGCTCGGCCGCGGTGTCGCGCACCGCGCGCGCCGCCCTGCGCTTCGCCTTCTCCCACTGGTCCCCGCCCAGCTTGTGCAGGGGCGCGTGCTCGGGCGGGCCGCCCGAGTAGCGGCCGATCGAATGCAGCTGCGCGACCGGCACGTAGAGCTTGTTCCCCTCCGCGTATTCGAGCAGCAGGAACTCCCCGGATTCGGATATGCGTCCCTTGCCGAGGTCGAGCTCGACCAGGCCGCGGTAGCGTCCGATGCCGTGCTGCACGTGCACCACCGGGTCGCCCGCGCGCAGCTCCGACAAATCGCGCAACATGCCTTCGACCGAGCTGACCGATTTGCGGTCGCGGGCCGCGCGCGAGCGCGCCGTCCCCGCGTAGAGCTCCGACTCGGTGACGAAGCACAGACCTTCGGCGTCGAGCACGAACCCGTTCAGGAGCGGCGCCACGCCCAGAGCGAACCTCGAGCCGGAGCTCCGGAACTCCTCGAAACCCGCGGCGGCCTCGGGCTTTAGGCCGTATTCGGCGAGGTACTGCGCGAGCGTCTCGCGCCGTCCGGGGGACTCGGCGAGCAGCATCACCCGGGCGCGCGTCTGCGACAGGAACGTCTTGAGGCGGTGGAGAGGATCGGGCGCGCGGCGCTCCACCGCGAGCTCGGGCAGCGCGGCGCCCTGCGCCTGCTCGATGCCGGCGCGGGCGAAGTCCTTCGCCCGCACGAAAAATTCCTCGGCGGAGAGAAAAAGCTCGGCGGGCGGCAGCAGCGGCCGCGCGCTGTCGCCGGCGAGCAGCCGGTGGCGGTCCTGCGCGTCGCGGCGGAACTCGGTGAGGGCGGCGTGGACCTCGCCGTGCAGGCAGACGGTGGTGCGCTTCGGCAGATAGTCGAAGACCGTCGCGGCGGCGTCGAAGAAAAGCGGCAGGTAGTACTCGATGCCGGCGGGCGCGACGCCGTTGCTCACGTCCTTGTAGATGGGGCTCCTCGACGCGTCGCCCTCGAAGGCCTCGCGGAAGCCGCGGCGGAAGCGGGTGCGCCCGGCCTCGTCCATGGGAAACTCGCGCGCAGGCAGCAGGCGCACCTCGCCGACCTTGTAGAGCGTGCGCTGGGTGTCGGGATCGAAGGTGCGGATCGACTCGATTTCCTCGTCGAGGAGATCGAGCCGGTAGGGCAGAGCGCTCCCCATGGGATAGAGATCGACCAGGCCGCCGCGGACGCAGAACTCTCCCGGCGCGACCACCTGCGTCACGTGGCTGTAGCCCGCGAGCGCGAGCTGCGAGCGCAGGGCGTCGAGCTCGAGCTTCTCGCCCTGCTTGATGAAAAAGCTGTAAGCGGCGAGGAAGGAGGGCGGCGCGATGCGGTTCAGCGCGGTCGACGCGGGCACGATCGCGACGTCGAAGTCCTCGCGCAGGATGCGGTAGAGCGAGGCGAGCCGCTCGGAGACGAGATCGTGGTGGGGTGAAAAGCTCTCGTACGGCAGCGTCTCCCAGTCGGGCAGGAGGAGGACCGCGAGCCGCGGAGCGAACCAGGCGATTTCCTCCTTCAGGCGCTGCGCCTCGGTCGCGAGCGCGCAGAAGACGACGAGCGGCCGGGCTTCCCCCGCGAGCCGCGCGATGGCGAACGCATCGCTCGAGCCGTGAAGGCGCGCCGCGCCGGCGTTTTTCTGCGTATCAGGTGAGACGACTGCGCTCATCTTTTCGCGACACAAATAGCAAAACCCGAGTTGAACGGCGCCGCGCTTGCGCGGCGTCCGTTCGAACTCGGGACCTCGGTATAATTATATCGTGTCGAATCCCTGCGATTTCAGCGAACGTAGTCGATAAAGAGTCGACAACCGCGCCGATGACCGCGCGCCACTTCGGCCTCGTCCCCGCCGCCGGCTCGGGCTCGCGCTTCGGCGCGGCGCTCAAGCAATACTCGCCGCTCGCCGGCAAGCCCATGCTGTTCCACGCGGTCGCGTCCCTGCTCGCGGCGAAAGAGGTGGAGATCGTCTTCGCCGTGCTGCCGCCCGGCGATACCGAGTTCCGCAGGCACGACTGGAGCGCATTCGGCGAGCGGCTGGCGCCGCTGTACTGCGGCGGGGCGAGCCGCCGCGAGAGCGTGCTGAACGGCCTGGTGGCCGCGGCGAGCCTGGTCGATCCCAACGACTGGATGCTCGTTCACGACGCGGCGCGGCCCTGCCTGGGAGCGGCGGAGCTGCGCCGCCTCATCGACGAGGCGGGCGGGGACGAAGTCGGCGGAATTCTCGCAATTCCCGTCTCCGATACCCTGAAGCGCGCGGACGACGAGCTGCGCATCGTCGAGACCGAGCCGCGCGATCGCCTGTGGCAGGCGCAGACGCCGCAGATGTTCCGGCACGGCATGCTGCTGCGGGCGCTGCGTGGGGCCGAGCACGTCACCGACGAGGCGGCGGCGGTCGAGGCGCTCGGCCATAAGCCGAAGCTCGTCGAAGGCAGCACCAGCAATCTGAAGGTCACGTTCGCGTCGGACATGCACATCGCCGAACGCATTCTGGCGGCCGCATGAGAATCGGACAGGGCTTCGACGTTCATGCGCTCGTCAAGGGCCGCAAGCTCGTCGTTGGCGGCGTCACCATTCCCTTCGAAAAAGGCCTCGCGGGGCACTCCGACGCCGACGTCCTTATTCACGCGGTGTGCGACGCTCTCCTCGGCGCGGCCGCGCTGGGGGACATCGGCCGGCACTTTCCCGATACCGATCCAAAGTACAAGGATGTCGACAGCCGCGCGCTGCTGCGCGAAGTCGCGGCGAAGGTCCGCGGCGCGGGGTTCAAGATCGCCAACCTGGATGCGACGCTGCACGCCGAGGCGCCGAAGATGGCCGCTCACATTCCGGCGATGATCGCCAACCTCGCCGCCGACCTCGGCCTGCAGTCCGGCCAGGTGAACGTCAAGGCGAAGACCGCCGAGCGGCTCGGCGCCATCGGCCGCGGCGAAGGCATCGCCGCCGAGGCGATTGCGCTGCTCGAGTAAACCGGGGACAGACCACGGTTTTCATCGCTCGTTCGGCTCCGAAACCGTGGTCTGTCCCCGGTTTTGATCTGTGAGGCTTTTTTTCGCGCTGTGGCCCGACGACGAAGTTCGGGCTCAACTCGTGCACTGGTCGCGGGAGCTCCACGCGGTGTGCGGCGGCAGGCCGACACGTCTCGAAAATCTGCATCTGACTCTGGCGTTTCTCGGCAGCGTCGAGGATAGACGCGTCAAGGAAGTCGAGCGCGCCGCAAGCGAAGTCGCTGCGCATGCCTCGACGTTGGTCCTCGATCTGCCGGGCTTCTGGAAGCACAACCGCATCGTATGGGCGGGCGCCTCGGCGGTGCCGGGCGAGCTCGACGCCATGGTCCGGGAATTGCGCGAGGCTTTGCGGCGCTCGCGCATAGCTTTCGATGCGAAAGGGTTCGCGTCGCACGTCACGCTGCTGCGCGACGCGCGGGAGCCGAGGGCGATGCCCGAGCTCGGGCCGATTCGCTGGGACTCGGACGGGTTCGTGCTGGCGAGATCGGTGTCGCAGCCCGGCGGCAGCCGCTACGAGGTCTTGCGCTCGTGGACGCGGCGGGCCGCCTAGGCTCCGATCGTCAGAACGCTATGCTGATGCCGGCAAAGACGCCGCTGCCCCCGACCTTGACCTTCTGGCTCGACTTGTCCTGGGTCGTGGAGCTGAGGTATTTGTATTCCACGTAGAGGCCGACTCCGCCGAAGCGGATATCCACGCCCGCCATGCCCTGGAAGGCGGGACCGCTCGTTTTTCCCGTGAAATCTCCGCCGAAGCTGGCACTGGCGTAGCCCGCGCCGCCGCCGATGAAGGGGTGGAACCAGTCGGCGGCGTCCAAGTAGTACTTGGCGTTCAACATGGTGGCGACCACGGTTTGGTCGCCCGTGAGCGCGGCCGCATTCACTGTAAAGTCGTTCTTGTAGTAGAAGACCTCCCCGCCCACTGCAAAGCCGCTGTTGTGCCGGAACTCCAGCTCCAGTGCGGCCGCCGGCTTGGACGACTTGTCGTACGTGGCCGTGACGCCGCCGAACGCTTGGTCGGCATTGGCGAGCTTGAAGGCGCCCGCCTTGGCGATAAGGGCGACCTGCCATTCGTCCTCGGGCTCGGCGGGCGCCTTTCGCGCAGGCGGCGGCGGAGCGGCGGGCTTGGGCGGCGCGCTTGCCTGAGGGGCGCGGGGCGCCGGCCGGGGCGGTGCGCTCGGTGGCGGGGGCGCCGCTGCAGCGCGGGCCGCCGGAGCGATCACAGCCGGTGCCGCGGCCAGGGGAGCGCGCGGCGCGGCGGCGGCGGGCGCCGTCCCCATGGGGCGGCCCTGCGCGAGCGCGCGACGGGCGTTCGCCTCCGGCATCTGGCGCATCTCGACCCGCAGCGGAGTCAGACCCGGGACGGCTTCGATCAGCACGTAGTAGGTCTGATTCGGCGCGGTCTGGACCGCGAGCGTGGTCAGGATGCGGTCGCCCGCGCGCATAAAGGCTCTGCCGGGGTTGACGACGGCGTTGACGAACTCGCCGTTCGCCATATCCCCGAGCCGCTCCGCGTTGGCGATGACCGGAACCTTGCCGGCGCCGGGCTGCTTGTCGACGCGATACAGGACGACCAGAGCCTTGCCCGGCGGAGGGGCGGCCACTTGGGCGTTCGCGTCCCAAGCGCAAAGGCCGCACGCGGCGGCGAGCGCGAGGATGCTCGATGTCGACAGACGTGCACGCGGTCGATTCATGCGTGGATCCCCTCTGCTTTTCTTTCTATTCTTGTCCCTGGCGCAGGGGATACTACCCCCGGCGACCGGCATTCTGGCACAGGACAGCCGCTAAATCCGTGACTTGCGTCACTTCGCGAGCCCCATGCGCCTGGCCACCTCGGTATAGACCTTGATCTTCTCCTTCATGAAGGGCTCCATTTGGTCCACGCCGACGTTGACCAGCTCGAAGCCGCTCCGGGCGGCGAGCTCCTTCATCTCGGGGTCGCTGTTCAGCGCGGCCCACAGATCGGACATGCGCCTGCGTAGCGCAGGGGGCGTGGACTTCGGCATGCCGATTCCGCGGAAGGCGCCGTCGACCCAGTCGACGCCCAGCTCCTTGAACGTGGGCGTATCGGGCAGCAGCGGGTGGCGCTTGTCCATCGCCACGGCGAGCGCGCGCATCTTGCCTTTGTTGTTGATCGCGAACGCGGTGTAGGACATCGCGCCGCCGACGTGCCCGCCCGCGACGGCGATCGTCATGTCGCCGGTGCCCTTGTACGGAATGTAGAGAGTCTTGATGCCGAACTCCGAATTGAGACGCTCGTGCGCAGCGTGGTTGGCGGAGTTGATCCCCGAGCCGCCGAGCGTCAGCTTTCCCGGCTCCGCTTTCGCCGCCTTGACGAAATCCTGGAATGACTTGATCGGGCTGGATTCGGGCACGACCAGCGCGTCGGGCGTGTAGTGGAACCAGTACGTGGGCGTGATGTCCTCGGTCTTGTACTGGACCTGGCCTTCGAACGGCGCGAGCACGATGTGCGGGAGATTGATGCCGACGACGTTCAGGCCGTCGGCGGGCAGCGAGTTCAACTGGTTCCACATGACTGCGCCGCCCACCCCGGGCTTGTACTGGATGATGGTCTCGATCGCGGGACACTTCTTCTTCAGCACCAGTTGCTGGTGCCGCGCCGAGATGTCGGATTCGCCGCCCGCGGGGAAAGCTTGCCAGTACAGCAGGTTTTTTTCCGGACAGGTCTGCGCGAGCGCCGCGGGCGCGGCGATCAGGCACAGGGCCGCAAGCAGTCTCCTCATGGTCGGATACCTCTTCGTTTTCAGAAGTGTACCCGAGACCGCCCGCACGGCGTCACGCCGAAGGAGTTTCCCCGATCGGAAGACGGACCTCGGCGATCAGGCCGCCCCCCTCGCGCGGCAGGAGAGCGAGCCTGCCGCGATGCGCTTTCACCACGCGCTCGACGATGGCGAGACCGAGTCCCGCGCCGCCGTTGTCGCTCCGCGCGACCTCCAGGCGCGTAAAGGGCTGCTTAAGGCGCTCGGCCTCGTAGGCCGGAATGCCGGGGCCGCGATCGGTCACGTCGAGCACGACCACGCTGTCCTCGGCGCGCACTTCGATGCCGACCTCGCCTCCGCCGTAGCGCAGCGCGTTGTCGACCAGATTCAGCACCACTCGCCTCATCGCCATCGTCTGCAGCGGCAGCTCGGGCACGCGCTCGAGGTCGGTCGCGACCGACTTGCCGTGGCGCCGGTAGTGCTCGGCGACCTCGGCCGCGATGGCGGCGAGGTCGGCACGCCGCAGCGCCTCGCCCCCGTCGGTCCTCGCGAAATCCAGGAACTGGTTGATGATGCGGTCCATCTCCTCGATGTCGGCGGTCATCCCCTCCTTGAGCTGCGGGTCGGCTCCGCTCATCTCCAGGCCGAGCCTAAGCCTCGAGAGCGGCGTGCGCAGGTCGTGCGAGACGCCGGCGAGGATCAGCGCGCGGTCGTCGTCCAGCCGCGCGAGGTCCATCGACATCTGGTTGAATGCGCGCGCGAGCGTGCGGATCTCCTCGGGGCCGGATTCGGAGACCGGGTCGGGCGTCTTGCCCTTGCCGATCGCGCCGGCCGCGTGAGCGAGCGCCCTCAGGGGACGGTTGAGGCGAGAAACGATGACGTAAGCCGCGAGCAGCGACAGCGCCAGGGCGAGCCCGCCCCAACCCAGCCAGCGCAAGGCGATCTGCCGCTCGATGCGCTCGCGGGGAATGCGGAGCCAATACTCGTCGTCGTCGATGTGAAAACTCAGCCACAACCCGGGCTTGCCATCGCGCTCGCCGGCGAAGCGCGTGCCCTCGCCGAGTTGCTCCCGCGCCAGCTCGAGCGCCAGGTTCAGCACCGGCCTGTCGGCTGGCGGCGCGAGGCGCTCGCCGGGCTCCGCCGTATAGACCTGGATGCCTTCGCGCTCGGCGAGCTCGGAGAGCAGCTGGCGCCGCAGCTCGGGCTGGGAATTGACGAGCGCGGTGCGGGTGATGTTGACGATGCTGACGAGATTCTGCGAGACCTGCCGGGCACGCGGCTCGATCTCGTAGTTGCGGAAGATCTCGAACGAGGCGACGGTCGTCGCGAGCACCAGCCCCGCGAGCAGGATGAAGGTGCGCCACAGTAGCGAGCGCGGCCAGAGCCTCAGGCTCACTGCGGCTCGCCGTCCGGAACGAAGACGTAGCCGAACCCCCACACCGTCTGGATGTAGGCGGGATGTCCGGGATCCTTCTCGACGAGCTTGCGCAGGCGCGAGACCTGGACGTCGATCGAGCGGTCGAACACCTCGTATTCGCGGCCCCGCGCGAGCTCCATCAGCTTGTCGCGCGACAAGGGCGTCCTGGGGTTCGTGACCAGGACTCTGAGCAGGGCGAACTCTCCGGTGGTGAGCGAAATCGATTGGCCGTCGCGGTCGAGCGTGCGCGTGGCGAGGTTGACCGTCATGGTGCCGAAGCTGACTTTCTCCGGCTCGACCGCCGGCGCGCCGGGAGGCAGCGGCGCCGCGCGCCGGCGCAGCACCGCGTGGATGCGCGCCACCAATTCGCGCGGGTTGAAGGGCTTGGGCAGGTAATCGTCGGCGCCCATCTCCAGGCCGACGATGCGGTCGACGTCCTCCCCCTTTGCCGTCAGCATGATGATGGGAACCGTATTCTTGCCGCCCCTCAGCCTGCGGCAGATCGACAGGCCGTCCTCGCCCGGGAGCATCAGGTCGAGCACCAGCAGGTCGACGCGCTCGCGGCCGAGCAGCCTGTCCATGCCGGCGGCGTCGGAGACGGTGTGCACGCCGAATCCCTGCTCGCTCAAGTAGCGCTGCAGCAGGTCGCGCAGGCGCAGGTCGTCGTCGACCACGAGAACTCTTGTCTTGGGCTCGGTCATCGGCGTATCGTAACCCCGTATCTTAGTAAGATGCGGAGGGCGGTTGCAGAGAGCGTAACCGCGCATTGCCCACGGAGCCGCGGAAACAAGTTGTTACAATCGGCGAGGCCGGCGTCGTAAATGCCTTACAAACATCGCCTAATGTAAACGCCGGTTCGAGAGGACGGAAAAGCATGCGAAGAGCGGAAATCCTGAGAATCCTGATCGCCCTGGCGGTCCTGGTGCTCGCGCTCATCTCGCTTCCGGCCGAGGCCCAGCGCCAGGGCGGCGGCGCGAGGGCGGGCGGGCCGGGGCGCCCGACGCCGCCGCAGCAAGCGGCTCCGCGCGACATGAAGCAGCAGCAGAGCGACGCGAACCGCGACGCGCGCATGACGCCGGAGCAGCGCCGCCAGCTGCGGCGCGATGTCGCCGATCACGGGCGCGACATCTACGGCCGGCCAAATCCGAACAAGCAATAAGCTACACAGCCGCGGCGATCGCGGCTCCGACCTCCGAGGTCGACGCCTTTCCCCCGATGTCGCGCGTGCGCGGTCCTTCCGTGAGCACGCGCTCGATGGCGCGCACGATGGCGCCGGAGGCGTCCCTGTGGCCGAGGTGGTCGAGCATCATCGCCCCCGACCAGATCTGCCCGATCGGATTCGCGATGTTCTTGCCGGCGATGTCCGGCGCCGAGCCGTGGACCGGCTCGAACACCGAAGGAAACTTGCGCTCGGGGTTGATGTTGCCCGAGGGCGCGATGCCGATCGTGCCCGTGCACGCCGGCCCGAGGTCCGAGAGGATGTCGCCGAAGAGGTTCGAGCCGACCACGACGTCGAACCAGTCCGGGTGCTGCACGAAGTGCGCGGTGAGGATGTCGATGTGGTACTGGTCGGTCTTCACGTCGGGATACGCTTGCGCCATCGCGCGGACGCGCTCGTCCCAGTAAGGCATGGTGATCGAGATGCCGTTCGACTTGGTCGCCGAGGTCAGGTGTTTTTTCGGGCGGCTGCGCGCGAGCTCGAATGCGTACTTGAGTATCCGGTCGGTGCCCGAGCGCGTGAAGGTGCTCTGCTGCACCACGGTCTCGCGCTCCGTGCCCTCGAAGATGCGCCCGCCTATCGAAGAGTATTCCCCTTCGGTGTTCTCGCGCACCACCCAGAAGTCGATCTCGCCCTGCTTGCGCCCCGCGAGCGGCGACTGGATCCCGGGCATCAGCCGCACCGGCCGGAGATTGACGTACAGGTCGAAGCCGCGGCGCATGGGGATCAGGAGCTCCCACAGCGACACGTGGTCGGGCACTCCCGGGAAGCCGCAGGCGCCGAAGAACACGGCGTCGTGATTGCGGATCCGCTGGAGGCCGTCCTCGGGCATCATCCTGCCGTGCTTGGCGCGGTACTCGCAGCTCCACGGGAATTCCTCCCACGCGAGCTCGACGCCGAACTTGCGCCCCGCGGCCTCGAGGACGCGCTGGCCCGCGGGAACGACCTCTTTTCCTATGCCGTCTCCGGCGATGACTGCGATCTTGTAGCGCTTGGTCAAATTGTCACCTTTTCAGAATGCCACGTTGCGGCCGCCCTTGAGCTTCAGCATCTCGCGCGCCTCGGTCGGCGTGGCGACCTGAAGGCCGAGCTCCTCGAGGATGCGCCGGATCTTGCTTACTTGCTCGGCGTTGGTTTTCGCGAGCGTGCCGCGCCCCAGCCACAGGCTGTCCTCCAGGCCCACGCGCACGTTCCCGCCCATCACCGCGGACATCGCGGCGACGAACATCTGGTTCCTTCCCGCGCCGAGCACCGACCACAGGTAGGCTTCGCCGAACAAGCGGTCGGCGGTGCGCTTCATGTGCATCACGTCCTCGGGATGCGGGCCGATGCCTCCGCGGATGCCGAATACCGATTGGATGAAAAGCGGCGGCTTAATGAGCTTGCGGTCGAGGAAGTGCGAAGCCGTGTAGAGGTGGCCGATGTCGTAGCACTCGATCTCGAAGCGCGTGTCGTTGTCGCGGCAGCTCTCCAGGATGTAGGCGATGTCCCTGAAGGTGTTCTTGAAGATGCGCTCGTCCGAACCGGCGAGGTAAGGTTTCTCCCAGTCGTGCTTGAACTCCTTGTAGCGGCCGAGCATCTCGTACAGGCCGAAGTTCATCGAGCCCATGTTGAGCGAGGCGACCTCGGGCTTGAGCTGCAGCGCAGGCTGCAGCCGCTCCTCGATCGACATGGTCGGCGCACCGCCGGTGGTGAAGTTGAGCACTACGTCGCTCGCCGCCTTGATCCTCGGGGCGAACTGCCTGAACAGCGCCGGGTCCTGGGTCGGGCTGCCGTCCTTGGGATTGCGCGCGTGCAGATGCACGATGGCGGCGCCCGCCTTCGCCGCGCCGATCGCGCCTTCGGCGATCTCCTCCGGCGTCACCGGAAGATACGGCGACATCGTCGGCGTGTGGATCGAGCCGGTCACCGCACAGGTGACGATGACCTTGCCTTGCGCGGCAGCCACGGGGTGCGGCCTACCTCTGCTCGACCGGCTTGATTCTCTTCACCGTTTCGGCGAGCTTTTTCGCGTCCGCATCCCAGAATCTCTGGAAGTCGGGCGCGTCGAGATAGGTCACGGGAGTCTCGACCTTCGCCATCGCGTTCTTGAAATCCGGATCCTGCACTCCCTGCCGCACGGCTTCCCGCAGCTTCTGCACGACCGCGGGCGGAGTGCCGGCGGGCGCCATCAGGCCGCACCAGATGAAGTATTCGGCGCCTATCCCGACCTCACGCAGCGTCGGCACATCCGGCATCGATGCGAGCCGCTTGTCGCCGAAGTTGGCGAGGGGCCGCAGCTTCTTCGCCTTGATCTGGCCGATCATGACCGCAGGCCCTCCGACGGTCACGTCGACCTGCGAGCCGAGCAGCGCCTGCACCGCCGGCCCGCCGCCGTTGTAGGGCACGTGCCACAGGCTCGTGCCGGTGGCGTGCTCGAGCATGACGAACGGCATGTGCAGCGCGCCGTAGATCCCGGAGGAGCTGTAGGTGATCTTGTTCGGCCGCTGCTTCGCGTCGGCGACGAATTCCTGGACGGTCTTCCACGGCGCCTCCTCGCGCACAACGAGGACGACCGGGTCGGCGGAGACCAGCGCGATCGGCGCGAACTGGCTCAATTCATAGGGCGGCTTGTGGCCCTGGAGACGCTCCGCCTCCGGGATGACCGAAATCGACGACAGCGCCATGAGCAAGGTGTAGCCGTCGGGCTTCGAGTTGGCGACGTAAGCGTTGCCGGTCGCACCGGCCGCGCCGGGCCGGTTCTCGATGATCACGCGCTGCTTCAATACCCGCTCCATCGCGATCGCGGTGGGCCGCCCGGTGAGCTCGGCGACGCCGCCCGGCGGGAACGCGACGACCATGGTGATCGGATGGGTGGGATACTCCTGCGCGAGCGCGCCGGCCGAAGACAGGCAAAGCGAAATGGAAACGAGCGAGCGCCACATATTTCCTCCTGACCGAATGATGGTTGCAGGCGCAGCCTGCGTCAAGAGCGCGCGCATTCCGCTAGAATTCGACACATGAATCTGCTCGCGATCGACACGTCGACCGATTCGTGCTCGGTGGCCGCGAGCCGCGGAGCGGAGCTGTTCTCGCGTCGCGAGCCCGCGGCCCAGCGCCAGGCCGAGAGGGTCCTCGGCATGGTGGAGGAGCTGCTCGCCGAGGCGAGCCTCGGGCTCGGCGAGATCGAGGGCATCGCCTACGGCGAAGGCCCGGGCTCCTTCACGGGCCTGCGCATCGCAGCCGGCGTCACCCAGGGGCTCGCCCTGGCGCGCGGTGTCGGGGTGGTCGGCGTGGGGAGCCTTCTCGCCCTGGCGGAGGAAGCGGCCGCAGAGAAAATCATCGCCTGCCTCGACGCGCACATGGGCGAGGTGTACCACGCCGCGTACGTCAAGGCGCGCGCGGGATGGGAGGAAATTTCCGGCCCCGGTCTTTACAGGCCCGAGGGTGTTCCGGTTCCCTCGGGAAGGGACTGGACCGGCTGCGGCGACGGCTTCGCCGCGCACCGCGACCGCCTCGCGGCCCGCCTGGGAGACCGCGTCTCGGCGATCCGCTCCGACGCGGCCCCGAGCGCGCTGGCGGTGCTCAAGCTCGCGATCCCGCGATTCGCGGCGGGCGAGGCGAAGGACGCGGCGACCGCCGTGCCCGTGTATCTGCGCGACAAGGTCGCGAAGAAGACGAGCGAGCGCGCATGAGCGCGGTGCTGCGATCGGCGCCCGACTTCGAGCCGATGCGCGAAGCGGACCTGCGCTCGGTGCTCGAGATCGAGGAGAGCATCTACGAGTTTCCCTGGACGCTGGGAAATTTCCGCGACTCGCTGCGCGCGGGGTACGCGTGCTGGGTCTATCGCGACGGCAAGCGCCTGATCGGGTATGCGGTGCTCTTGCTGGCCGCCGGCGAAGGGCACCTGCTGAATCTGAGCGTCGCCGCCGAAGCGCAGCGCCGCGGGCACGGGCGCAACCTGCTCAACAACGTCGTCCGCGTCGCGCGGGAGCACAAGGCGAAGGTGCTGTTCCTCGAGGTGCGTCCCACGAACGCGGTGGGGCAGCGCCTGTATTCCGGATACGGCTTCCGGCAGATCGGCGTGCGGCGCGCGTACTACCCCGCGCGCAAGGGCCGCGAGGACGCGCTGGTGCTGGCGCTCGATCTGTGAACCGAGTCCCGGACGCGAAGCGCGAGCGCTATCTGCAGGAGATGGGGCTGGGTCCCGTGTGGAGGCTGCGCGCGAGGCGCGAGCCGCCGAAGGCGCCGGTCGATCCGCCGCAACCCGCACCGCGACGGCCCACGCCGCCGCGGTTCGATCCGGTTCCGGGCCTTACGGGAAGGACGAAGCTCGATCTCGCCGACGACCGCGCGGCGCGCATCTTGCGCATGGACTGGCCCGAGCTGAAGTCCGCGGTGAAGGCTTGCGAGGCCTGCGGCCTGAGAAAGACCTGCACGCAGACGGTGTTCGGCGTCGGCGACGAGCAGGCTGACTGGCTGCTCGTGGGCGAGGCTCCGGGCGCCGAGGAAGACGCGCGCGGCGAGCCCTTCGTCGGACAGGCCGGCCGGCTTCTCGACGCCATGCTCGCGGCGATCGGCCTCGCGCGCGGCGAGAACGTCTACATTTGCAACGTGCTCAAGTGCCGGCCTCCGGGCAACCGCAACCCGGAGCCTTTCGAGGTCGGGCAATGCGCCCCGCATCTGCTGCGCCAGCTCGATCTCATCAAGCCGAAGCTGATACTCGCGATGGGGCGCTTCGCGGTGCAGACGCTGCTCGGGACCGGGGCGAGCATCGCGAGCCTGCGCGGGCGCCTGCACCGCTACCAGGGCGTGCCGCTCATCGTGACCTATCACCCGGCGTACCTGCTGCGCAACCTTCCGGACAAGGCCAAAGCCTGGGAAGACCTGTGCTTCGCCCGGCGCAGCATCGCCGCCTTGTAATCGGGCGGGGCGCCACCATTTAGCGGCCATCGCCATTTCGGGAGGAAACCATGCGCAAACTCTGGGCGGCTTTACTGATTCTGGTCGCGGCGAGCTTGTCCGGCTGCGGCTACAACGACATCCAGCGCTCGGACGAGCAGGTCAAGTCCGCATGGTCGGAAGTCCTCAACCAGTACCAGCGCCGGGCCGACTTGATTCCGAATCTGGTGAACACGGTGAAGGGAATCATGGCTCAGGAGCAGCAGGTGCTGATCGGGGTGACGGAAGCCCGCGCGCGAGTTGGCAGCATTCAGGCGACTCCTGAGCTGCTCAACGATCCCGCGGCGTTCCAGCGCTTCCAGGAGGCGCAGGCGGGACTGTCCGGGGCCTTGTCGCGACTGATGGTGGTGGTGGAGAACTATCCTCAGCTCAAATCGGACAGGAACTTCAACGAGCTCCAGGCCGAAATTGCCGGCACCGAGAACCGCATTGCAGTCGCGCGCAACCGATTCATCAAGGCGGTGCAGGAGTACAACGTTCTCGTCCGCCAGTTTCCCGTGAACCTCACCGCGATGATATTCGGCTACCAGACCAAGCCCAACTTCACCGTCGAGGACGAAAAGGCGATCGCCAAACCTCCGACCGTCGACTTCGGCAAGTCGGCCGCTCCGGCCGCGAAATAAGCGAATGCTGAAGCGTTGGCTCGGCCTCGCCGCGGCCGTCGCCGCGCTGCTGTTCGCGCTGGCCGCTCCCGCCGCGGGCGAAGTCCCGGTACCGCCGCTCAAGGCGCGCGTCACCGACCTCACCGGGACGCTTTCCGCATCGGAGATCCAGAGCCTCGAATCGCGGCTGCTGGACTTCGAGAGCGCGAAAGGCAGCCAGATCGCGGTGCTGATGCTGCCGACGACCGAGCCGGAAACTATCGAGCAGTACTCGATCCGCGTCGCCGACGCCTGGAAGATAGGGCGTGCGCTCGTGGACGACGGCGTGATCCTTCTCGTCGCCAAGAACGACCGCAAGCTGCGCATCGAGGTGGGGCGCGGGCTCGAGGGCGCGATTACCGACGGCCTGGCGAAGCGCATCGTGAGCGAGGTCATCACTCCGCGTTTCAAGTCTGGAGATTTCTACGGCGGCATCGCCGCCGGCACCGACGCTCTCATGAACCTGATCCAAGGCGAGAGCCTGCCTGGGCCGTCGCCTCGCTCGAGCGGTTTTCCGGAGATCGATTTCCAGACGATCTTCTGGGTGTTCGTTGTGCTGGTCTTCGGAGACGTGATCTTCAGGCGCCTGTTCGGCCGCGTCGCCGGCGCCGCAATTTCGGGCGGGATCATCGGGGTCATCGTCTGGCTGGCGGTGGGCGTGCTCGTCTTCGCCGTCATCGGCGGCTTGATCGGATTCGTCATCGGCCTCTTCAATAGCATGGCGGTCCGCGGACGTTGGTCGAGCGGCGGCTGGTCGAGCGGATGGGGCGGCGGCGGATTCGGCGGCGGCGGATTCGGCGGCGGCGGAGGGTTCAGCGGCGGCGGGGGAGGCTTCAGCGGGGGCGGCGCTTCCGGAAGCTGGTGACGCGATGAACTCGAAACGGCTGCTTCGACATGTTTTCACCGACCACTGGGCCGTGAAGCGCGCGTTTCCTCGCGCGGCGATGCGCGCCATCGAAAAGGCGATCGGCGAGGAAGAGCGGCGCCACGAGGGCCAGCTGCGCTTCGCGGTGGAAGCATCGCTTCCGCTCAGCGATCTTCTGCGCGGAGTCGGGTCGCGCGAGCGCGCGATCGACTGGTTCGGGCGGCTTGGCGTTTGGAACACCCGTCACAATTCCGGAGTTTTGATCTATCTGCTGCTCGCGGATCGCCGAGTCGAGCTGGTCGCCGACCGCGGAATCCATTCCAAGGTGGGGACCGCGGCGTGGGAAGCGATCTGCGGCGAGATGCAGCAGGAGTTCGCGCGCGGGCAGTTCGAGCGCGGCGTGGTGATCGGCATTCGCGCGGTCAGCGATCTGCTCGCCGAGCATTTTCCGCGCTCCGGCGACGGCCGCAACGAGCTGCCCGACAAGCCCGTGGTGCTCTGACCGGTTGTTACTTGGCAGGTGTCTCCGCGGCCTGGATAGTCAGCTCGAGCTTCTGCGCGCGGCGCAGAACCGTGACCGAAGCGCGCTTGCCGATGCGGTCTGCGGTGAGGATGCGCTGCAGATCGTCGATCCCCGCGACGCTTTCCCCGTCGTAGCGGATGATCACGTCGCCGGGCTCGACGCCGGCTCGTTTCGCCTCGCCGGCCGGCTCCACCGATTCGACGCGCACGCCCGATTCCGCATCGAGCCCGTGGAAGCGCACCGCGCGGCGCGAAAGAGAGATGGTCGCGCCGGCGACGCCGATGTAGCCGCGGCGAACTCGCCCGAAGCGCAGCAGCTGCTCGACCACCCATTTCGCAGTGTCGATGGCGGTGGCGAAGCAGATGCCTTGAGCGAACGGAATGATCGCCGTGTTCACGCCGATCACCTGGCCGCTCGAGTTCACGAGCGGTCCGCCCGAGTTGCCCGGATTGAGCGCGGCGTCGGTCTGGATGACGTCGTCGATCAGCCTGCCCGTGAGCGAGCGCAGGCTGCGGCCGAGCGCGCTGACCACGCCCGCCGTGACCGTGTGCTGGAAGCCGTAGGGATTGCCGATCGCGATCGCGAGCTGGCCGACGCGCAGCCCGCGCGAGCTGCCGAGCGCGGCCGTGGGCAGCTGGTGCCCGGCGACCCGGATCCCGGCGACGTCGGTGTCGGGGTCGTCGCCGATGAGGTCGGCGTCTTGGCTCGTCCCGTCGGCGAAGCTCACGCGGATCGAGCGCGCGCCGTGGACGACGTGGCTGTTGGTGAGGATGAACCCGTCGGGGGTGAACACGAATCCCGACCCGGTGCCGCGGCGCGGCGCGTCGGCGCCTCCCGCGCGCGGGGCCTGCGTGACCTCGACGTGCACGACCGCCGGCGCTACGCGCTCGGAAGCCGCGACCACCGCCGTCGAGTAGGCGTCGAGCAGTACGCCGTCGCCGAGAGGAAAGCCGGGATTCGCGCCCATGATCCGGCAAACTTGGGGGCGCGCCGGCGCAATATCAAGGATAGCCGCGCTTGGGGCTGGTCTTCATCCCGATCAGGTGCAGCGAATCGCCCTTCGACTGGTTGTAGCGGTGGCGGACGATCACGCCGAGCATCGTGACGACCACGAACACTCCGAAGGCGACGATGATGGTGTTGATGTGGAAGGACGCCTTGATCATCGCGGAGTAGGCCGCGAGCATCACCAGGATCGAAATGTTCTCGTTGAAGTTCTGGACCGCGATCGAGTGCCCCGCGGAGAGCAGCACGTAGCCGCGGTGCTGCAGCAGGGCGTTCATGGGGACGACGAAGAAGCCGGCCATCATGCCGATCACGATCAGCAGGGCGTAGACGAGGGGCATGCTCGACACGAAGATCATGAGCACCACGACAACGCCCATCACGACGCCCGCCGGCAGCACATCGACCGAGCGCCTGAGCGAGATGAAGCGCCCGGCTAGCACCGCTCCGAGCGCCACCCCCACCGCGGTGATTCCCTGCAGCACCGCTCCCTTGTCGAGCGGCAGGCCCAAGTGCACCGCGGCCCATTGGAGCACGAGGAACTGCAGGGTCGCGCCGGCTCCCCAGAACAGGGTCGTCACCGCGAGCGAGATCTGCCCGAGCTTGTCTTTCCAGAGCATCGTGAGGCACAGGTAGAAATCGCGCATCAGCAGCGCCGGGTTGGTCTGCTGCTTTCCGTACCGCGCCCCCGTGTCGGGGATAAAGAGATTGAACGCGGCCGCGATGATGTACAGGCACGAGATCACCAGGATCGCGGCTTCGGCGGGCGTTTCGATGCCCGTGTCGATGTGCGGCACGTCGATCGCGAGCAGCAGCGAGGCGATCCGCGGGCTGATCAGCGCTCCTCCGAGGACCGTTCCGAGGATGATCGACAGAACGGTCAATCCCTCGATCCAACCGTTCGCCGCGACCAGCCTCTCGGCCGGCAGCAGCTCGGTGAGAATGCCGTACTTCGCCGGGGAGTAGGCGGCCGCGCCGAATCCGACGACGGCGTAGGCCGCGAGGACGAGGACGTAGCCCGGAATTCCGGCGAATTCGACGTAGTCGGTGAAGAACATCGCCGCGCAGCCGACGATCTTGATGGTGTTGGTGATGAACATCACCCGCCCCTTGGGAATGGCGTCGGCGAAGGCGCCGACGAAGGCGGCGAGCACCACGTAGGACACGGTGAAGAAGAATTTCAGCAGCGGCACCATCCACGCGGGGCCGTCGAGCTCCAGCAGCTGAGCGATCGCGGCGATGAGCAGGGCGTTGTCGGCGAGCGAGCTGAAGAACTGCGCCGCCATGATGGTGTAAAACGATCGATTCATCGGTGCCGAGTCCCTCCGATTCAGCGCCCGCTTTATACCACGCCTTTCCCGCGGGGACGAGGGACGTGCAAGGGAGGTTTATGGTTGAATAGCCGCGCCATGCGCCCGATCCGAGCCCGCATCGATACCGCCGCGCTGCGCCACAACCTGGGCGTGGCGAAGCGCCGCGCGCCGCGCTCGCGCGTGTGGGCGGTGGTGAAGGCGAACGCCTACGGCCACGGCCTCGCGCGCGCCGCGAAAGCCCTCCCGGCCGACGGCCTGGCGCTGATCGAGTTGGAAGCGGCGCTCGAGCTGCGCAGGGCCGGAGAGAAGCGCCCGATTCTGCTGATGCAGGGCTTCTACTCGGCGGATGAGCTCGGTGCGATCGTGGCGAACGACCTCACCACCGTGGTGCACGATGCCGAGCAGCTCGCGATGCTGGAGAAGGCGAGCTTGCCTTCGAAGATTCCCGTCTACCTCAAGTTGAATACCGGAATGAACCGGCTCGGCTTCGCGCAGGGTGAATTCCGTGACGCGCTGGCGCGCCTGAAGCGGTGCGCGGCCGAGATCACGCTCATGACCCACTTCGCGGACGCCGACGGGCAGCAGGGCGTGCGCTGGCAGCTCGAGCGCTTCCAGTCGGCGACGTCCGGGGCGGAGCATCCACGCAGCCTCGCCAACTCCGCCGCCCTCCTGCGCTTCCCCGAGACGCACGCCGACTGGGTGAGGCCTGGGATCATGCTCTACGGATGCTCGCCTTTCGCGGACGAAAGCGCGGAGAAGCTCGGCCTCAAGCCCGCGATGACGCTTTCGAGCGAGCTGATCGCGGTGCGCGAGCTTCGTCCGGGCGACAGCGTCGGCTACGGCTGCACCTTCATTGCGTCCAGGCCGATGCGCGTCGGCGTGGTCGCCTGCGGCTACGCCGACGGCTACCCGCGCCACGCGCCCACCGGCACGCCGGTCCTCGTCTGCGGCAAGCGCACGCGCACCCTCGGCCGCGTGGCGATGGACATGCTTTTCGCGGACCTCACCGGAATTCGCGAGGGCGCGGTGGGCTCGCCGGTCGTGCTCTGGGGCGAGGGGCTCTCGGCGGACGAGGTGGCCGCGAGCGCGGGCACGGTGAGCTACGAGCTGCTGTGCGCGCTTTCGCCGCGCGTGCCGATTTCCGAGACGGCTTGATGGCCAAGGCGAGAACCGTTTACGCCTGCACCGAGTGCGGCGGCGAATCGCCGAAGTGGCAGGGGCAGTGCCCGCACTGCGGCGCTTGGAACACGCTGGTCGAAGGCGTCGCCGAAGCCGTGTCCAAGCACCGCTTCGCCGGCGTGGCGAAGAGCTCCGAGCTGAAGCGTCTTTCCGAGGTGAACGCGCGCGACGCTCCCCGCATGCAGAGCGGCATCGAGGAGCTCGACCGGGTGCTGGGCGGCGGGTTCGTCGCCGGCGAGGTGGCGCTCCTGGGCGGGGATCCGGGCGTCGGGAAGTCGACCCTGATGCTGCAGGTGCTCGCTGCGATGAGCGCTTCGAGCAAGGCTGTATACATAAGCGGCGAAGAGTCGGTGGAGCAGATCGCGCTGCGCGCCCGGCGCCTGGCGCTCGATCCCGGAAAGCTCGAGCTGCTCGCCGAGATCCAGCTCGAACGCATCCTCGCGACGCTGGAGAAGGCGAAGCCCGAGATCGCCGTCGTCGACTCGATCCAGACGCTGTACTCGGAGCAGCTGACCTCGGCCCCGGGCTCGGTCGCGCAGGTGCGCGAATGCGTGGCACATCTCGCGCGCTACGCCAAGGCTAGCGGCACGGTGGTGGTGCTGGTGGGGCACGTCACCAAAGAGGGCGCGATCGCCGGCCCGCGCGTGGTCGAGCACATCGTCGACTCGGTGCTCTATTTCGAGGGCGACACCCACCAGAGCTTTCGCCTGGTGCGCGCCTTGAAGAACCGCTTCGGCGCGGTGAACGAGCTCGGCGTGTTTGCCATGACCGACAAGGGCCTGCGCGGGGTGTCCAACCCTTCCGCGATCTTCCTGTCGCAGCACGCGGGAGAAGTGTCCGGATCCTGCGTGCTGGTGACGCAGGAGGGCACGCGGCCGCTGCTGGTCGAGATCCAGGCGCTGGTGGACGCGGCGCACGCGCCCAACCCGCGCCGCCTGACGGTGGGACTCGAGCAGAACCGCCTCGCGATGCTGCTCGCGGTGCTGCATCGCCACGCCGGGATCGCGTGCTACGATCAGGACGTCTTCGTCAACGCGGTGGGCGGCGTGCGCATCTCCGAGCCTGCGGCCGACCTCGCGGTCGTGCTGGCGATCGTTTCCTCCCTGACCGACAAGCCGATCCCCCGGAAGCTCGCGGTGTTCGGCGAGGTGGGGCTCGCGGGCGAGGTCCGCCCGGCGCCGCGCGGCCAGGAACGCCTGAGGGAGGCCGCCAAGCTGGGCTTCACCCACGCGATCATCCCCAGGGCCAACCAGCCGAAGCAGAAGCTCGACGGCATCGAGATCGTGGCGGTCGAAAGCGTCGCGGACGCGGTAAAGACCTTGCGATGACAGGCGCGCAGCCCGGAATCCTAGCTCCCGTCCCCGCGCACGCGCGCTACCTGACGTTCGCGCTGAAACAAGGCGCGCGGCCCCACGCCGAGCTCGAGTCGCTCGCTGCGGCCGTGGACGGCAAGGCCTGCGTCGTCGGGCTCGGCGCGGTGCTTGCGTTCGCGCTGCAAAAGAAAATCGAGGGGCTGCGCCCCTTTCCGCACTACCGAAGCGAAGGCGTGGAAGTCCCCTCGACACCCGCCGCCCTGTGGTGCTGGGTGCGCGGCGAGGACCGCGGCGAGATCGTTCTCCGTGCGCGGGCGATCGAGAAAATGCTCGCGCCCGCGTTCGAGGTCGCCGGCTCCGTCGACGCGTTCAAGTACGGCCGCGGCCTCGACCTCACTGGCTACGAGGACGGCACGGAGAATCCCAAGGGCAAGAAAGCGGTAGCGGCCGCGATCGTGAACGACAAGCGGCCGGGGCTCGGCGGCGCGAGCTTCGTCGCCGTACAGCAGTGGGTCCACGATCTGGAGCGGTTCGCGTCCATGCCGCAGAAGAAGCAGGACGACACCATCGGCCGGCGCAGGAAGGACAACAAGGAGCTCGGCGGCGCGCCGGCCTCGGCGCACGTCAAGCGAACCGCGCAGGAGAGCTTTACACCGGAAGCCTTCCTTTGGCGCCGCTCGATGCCCTGGGCGGACGCGAGGCAGGCGGGGCTCGTCTTCGTCGCCTTCGGCCGGTCGCTCGATGCCTTCGAGGCGCAGCTCAAGCGCATGGCGGGCGCGGAGGACAAGGTCGCAGACGCTCTGTTCACGTTTACGCGTCCGGTGACGGGCGCGTACTTCTGGTGCCCGCCGGTGAGAAAGGGGCGGATCGATCTGCGGGCGATCGGCGTGTAGCCGGCGCGTTTCTGCGGACAGGCAATGAAGCGGCTTCGGTACTTCGGCGCCGCCGCGCTAGTCGCGGCCCTCGCGCTCGGAGTTTGGGCTTTTGCCATCGAGCCGGCTTCTCTAACGGTGCGGAAATACGAGTTGTCCGTGCCGCATTGGAATGTGCAGCTTGCAGGCTTGCAAGTCGCCGTGCTCGCCGATCTGCACGTGGGTTCCCCGTTCAACGGGATTTCCAAGCTCAACAGGATCGTCGAGCTCACCAACAGTCTCAAGCCGGACCTGATCGTCATTCCCGGAGATTTCGTTGTTCATGGTGTTCTGGGCGGCAGCTTCGTGGCGCCGGAGGATACCGCCGCGGCGCTTGCGCGCTTGAAAGCGCCGCTGGGAGTTTGGGCCAGTCTAGGAAACCACGACTGGTGGCTCGACGCGAGAAGAGTGGCCTCCGCGCTCGAAAAGCAGAACATTCCGGTTTTGGAGGACCAGGCCGTCCAGATTCGACGAGGGGATACGCACTTCTGGCTGATCGGTATCAGCGACTTTTGGGAAGGTCGGCATGACATTCGAAAGGCGATGGGCCGTGTAACCGACGATGCGCCCGTGCTCATGTTCACTCACAACCCCGACGTCTTCCCCACCATCTCCGATCGCTTCAGCTTGCTGATTGCCGGCCACACGCATGGCGGGCAGGTGTATCTTCCATTGCTCGGTCGTCCGATCGTCCCGTCGCAGTACGGGCAGCGGTTCGCGTACGGTCATGTAGTGGAGGATGGGCGCAATATGTTCGTCAGTCCTGGTTTGGGAACCAGCATATTGCCGGTGCGCTTCAGGGTGCCGCCCGAAGTGACCTTGCTCGTGCTCAATCCGAATACGCCGTGATCGCTCTCATCCCCGCTCATCGGCTCATACACGGATTATGATTGTGGTCAACCGCAACTTGCGGCCTATTGGAAGTTATAGACATTGCGACTCATGAACATCGAACTCATCCACGTCTTGATTGCCATTGCCGTGGGATTCGGCGCAACCCTCGTCATGGATTTGTGGGGTATCTTCCTCAAACACGCCTTCAACGTCCCTTCGTCCAACTACTGCTTCGTGGGTCGCTGGCTGTGCTACATGCCCGACGGCATCTTCCTCCACAAGAGCATCGCCGCCGCGCCGCAAAAGCCGGCCGAGTGCGCTGTTGGCTGGATCGCGCACTACGCGATTGGCGCTATCTTCGCGTTGGCCCTCGTGCTCTTGGCGTCTCCTCGATGGCTGCGTGAGCCCACGGTTCTGCCAGCGATGATCTTCGGCGTTGTCACTGTCGCAATTCCCTTTCTCGCCATGCAGCCATCGTTCGGCCAAGGCATTGCGGCTTCGAAGACACCCAACCCTACTCAAGCCAGGCTCCGAAGTCTCATGAATCACGCCGTGTTCGGGCTTGGCTTGTACATTTCCGCGCGGGCCTTGAGTTGGGTGTTCAAAGCTTATGCCTAACACGGCGTTGAGTTACACCCGAATCCCAATAATAGAAGGCACCATACCTCGATGACTGCCCCGACCTCCGCCGATCTCGCGCCGATTCCGCTGCTCGCGTCGCTCCCGCCGGCGGCGTTGGAGGAGGCGACGCGGCTTTTCGTCGTTCGCTGCTATCCGAAGAACGCCATTGTTGCGACCGAAGGCGACCGGCTCGACATGTTCAACGTGATCCTTTCCGGAAAAATCCAGTGGTTCTGGCGCGACGAAGCCGGTCACCAGCTGGAGCTCGGCGTCGAAGGTCCAGGGGGGCATTTCGCGGACGTAACTTTGGACGGCGAGCCGATTCTCATGTCGGTGATCGTGCTTCAGGACCTTCGCGTCGCTTCGATCCCGATGACCGAACTCAAGCGGCTGCTGTTGCGTTACCCGCAGCTTGCGGTGGTACTGCTCCTGGACGTGGTCGCTCGCCTGCGTCGCCTCCTCCTGGCCACGAAGACCTTGACGATGGAGGATGTGTATGGACGCGTGGTGAAGCTGCTTCTCGCGCGTGCAGCGGAGACCGGCGGCAAGTCGGCCACCAGGCGCTTGACGCATGAGGAGATCGGTCACCGGGTGGGCGCAACGCGCGAAATGGTGGGCCGCATCCTGCGCGATCTTGCCCGCGGCGGCTACGTCAAGGCGGACCGGGGACGATTGACCATCCTGCGCAAACCACCGAGGCGCTGGTAGCTGCTGTACCTGGCGAGCTTCCGCCATCCCGTGGGGAAATTGTTCCCTTTCCATCCCTGCACTTGTTCTCTTGCCCGGTGCCTTGAGCGCGCTTAACGTAAGCACGTGTCAGCACAACCGATGGCTGACCTTTGGAGGGAGAGAAATGTGCAAATTCGTGGCTCTGGCATGCTTCCTCGCGCCCACGCTCGCCTTGGCGCAAAGCGTGCCGTATCCGAACCGCTCGGTTCGAGTGATCGTCGCAATCTCGCCGGGCGGAACCCCGGACATTCTCGCGCGGCTTCTTTCCGCAAAACTCACTCAGCGGACCGGCCAGCAGTTCATAGTCGAGAACCGCGTCGGCGCCGGCGGCAACATCGCGGCCGAACTGGTCGCCAAGGCGCCGGCAGATGGCTATACGCTGTTTCTCCCGGCGAACGCGGTGCTCACTCTGAATCCGGCCGTGTACGAGCGACCGGGCTTCGATCCGCTCCGTGACTTCGCCCCCATATCGATCGTGGGTACGGGCGGTTACTACTTCCTCGCCTGCCCGAGCGTCCCGGCCGAATCGATGCAGGAGCTGGTGGCGCTCGCAAGGAAGCGGCCCGGCACGCTCACCTACGCAACGGCCGGGCACGGGAGCAGCCATCATCTGGCCGGAGAAATGCTGAACAACATGGCCGACATCCGGCTCACGCATGTGCCCTACAAGGGTTTCGGGCAAGCCGTCACCGACGCCCTGAGCTGCAAGGTGGATCTCATCGTCGGGGCAGTCGCCGCCGGCCATCCGTACGTCAAGTCGGGCAGGCTAAAGGCGCTCGCTTTGACCTCGACGTCGCGTTTCAGCGGAACGCCTGAAGTGCCGACCATGATCGAATCCGGCTTTGCCGGATTCGAGGTTGAGGCGTGGTACGGCCTGCTCGCGACGGCGCGCACTTCGCGCACTGTTGTCGATAAGCTCCATGCGGAGACGGTCGCAATGCTGAGGGAAAAGGACATCGTCGACAGGCTAAATGAGCAAGGGCTGGCCGTTGTCGGCAATTCGCCTGAAGAATTTTCGGCGCGTATCCGCATGGAGCTTGAGAAATCGACGAAGCTCGTAAGAACGCTGGGCCTCAAGGTCGACTGATATGGATGGCATTCACGATCTCGGCGGGATGGGCGGGTTCGGCGCCGTGGAGGTTGAGCGGGATGAGCCGGTTTTCCACGAGCGATGGGAAGCGCGCGCGTTTGCGCTCAACCAGCTCGGAATCCGGGTGCTGAAGGCCTACAACATCCATGAGTACCGCCACTCGGTGGAACGGATGGATCCGGGACACTACCTCGAGGCGTCGTACTACGAGCGGTGGTTCACCGGAGTGGCAACGTTGCTCATCGAGAAAGGGGTGCTTGGGCACGCGGCATTGGAGGCGCGCGCAGGCGGACGGGTTCCGCTCTCGCGGCCACCGGCACTCGTGCAGCCGAGTAGCGTGTCGGCGCCGGAGCATGCCCGCTTCGCAGTAGGCGAGGTCGTGATGGTTCGCGACATCCATCCTCCCGGCCACACGCGTGTGCCCCGCTATGTGCGCGGAAAACGCGGCGTGATCATCCGCGTGGCGCCCCGATTCGTGTTCCCAGATGTCGCGGGACACGGTTTGCGCGCCCATCGGGAGCACACCTATCACGTGGAGTTCCAGGCGCAGGATCTCTGGGGGGAAGCGCCCGGAAACGAGGCCGTCATCGTCGATCTATGGGAAAGCTATCTCGAGGTGGCGTCGTGAGCGATCGGCGTCAGCGCGTACCGCCCGCTCCGGTCTCAGACCGCGTGCGTGCCGTCGACGAGGCCCTGACCGAGAAACAGCTCGTGCCGGAAGGCTTCCTAGACGACACCGCCGCTCGCGCGGAGCAGGAGCTGAGCCCCCGCAACGGCGCCCAAGTTGTCGCGCGGGCGTGGGCGGATCCGGCATATCGCGCGCGCTTGCTCGCGGACGGCGCGGCGGCTTGCGCGGAGCTCGGCTTTCATGCCGGGGACGAGAAGTACATCGTAGTGCTCGAGAACACGTTGACGCTGCACAACGTGATCGTATGCACCCAGTGCTCGTGCACGGCCTGGTCTGTGCTCGGCCTGCCGCCCGACTGGTACAAGAGCCCCGCGTACCGGGCGCGTGTTGTGCGCGAACCCCGCGCGCTGCTGCGCGAGATGGGTCTTGATCTGCCCGAGAGCGTGGCCATCCGTGTGTGGGACACCAGCGGGGAAACCCGCTACATGGTGCTGCCCCTTCGGCCAGCAGGGACCGAGGGCTGGGGCGAGGAGCAGCTCGCCGCACTCGTCACACGCGAGGCGATGATCGGCGTTGCACGCGTGCGTATCCAGAAAAGCCGCGGCGAGTTCCCATCAGTCACCCAAGGAGGAAAAGATGAGTAGAAATCGGAAATCCACGACGGCGGTCTTGTTGCTCGCGCTTGCCGCAGCTACGGGCACGCGAGCGCAGGATTATCCGAGCAAGGCAATAACTCTTGTCATGCCGTTCGCGCCCGGTGGACCGGGCGACACGCTGGCCCGCACTCTCGGCCCGGTTATTGGCGCCCCACTGAAGCAGCACGTAGTCATAGAAAACCCCGCCGGCGCCGGCGGCACCATCGGGATCAACCGGGTCGCCAAGTCCAAGCCCGACGGTTACACCCTGTTGCTGATGAACATCGGTATGTCGACAGCGCCCACGCTATACCGCGCTTTGCCTTACAACGTCGTCGACGACTTCGAGCATATCGGTCAGGTCGCGTATGTACCCATGACTCTCGTCGCGAGGAAAGGGCTCGCTCCCAATACTTTCACGGAGTTCCTGGCCTATATCAGGGCCGGCAATCAAAAGCCCAGCTTCGGCAATGCCGGCCTGGGCTCGGCCTCGCACCTCTGCGGCCTGCTTTTCATGAACATGAACCGGGCCGAATTCACCACCGTGTCGTACAAGGGTACCGGGCCGGCCATGAACGATATTGTGGGCGGGCATATCGACCTCATGTGCGATCAGACGAGCACCACGACGCCGCAGATCAAAGCCGGCACGATCAAAGTCTACGGCGTCACCTCAAGCACGCGCGTGCCCTCGCTGCCCGATGTGCCGACGCTCGACGAACAGGGGCTGAGGGGTTTCGACGTCGTTGTTTGGTGGGGCTTGTGGGCGCCCCGTGGCCTGCCTAAAACGGTGCTCGACAAGCTCGTCGCGGCGCTGCAAACGGCTGTTACGGACGCCGCGTTCAAGGCCCGGCTTGCCGAGCTTGGTGCAGAGCCCGCCCCATTGGCCCAGGCGAATCCGGAATCTCTGCGCACCTTGCTCACATCCGAGATCGACAAGTGGGGGCCGATTATCCGCAAAGCCGGCGTGTACGCCGACTAGGTGAAGGTTGGCCCCAGGACGTCAGTCTTTTCCCGCCGCCGTCGCCGCCCTAATCCCGCTGCGCACGGCGGCTTCTAGAGTCGCCGGGTATTCGCTCGCGATGTAGTCGCCCGCGAGCAGCAGCCCCGAGACGGGCGTCGTGCCGTCGGGGCGCCTGAGTCCCGGACGGCACGAGAACGTCGCGCGCTTTTCCGTGATGACTTGCAACCAGAGCGGGTCCGGCAGCGCACCGAGCGCCGCGCGCAGTTCCGCGTCGATTTTCGAAACGAGTTCTTCCTTCGAGAGCTCTTCGTGCGGACCCGAAGCGCTGATCACCGCCGCGAGCAAGCCTTTCTGGCCGCCGAGCTTCCCTCGGTCGAACACCCACTGCAGAATTCCGCCGCTGAAGCCCAGCATCGGCGAGGGTAGGGAAACCGATTCCGGATATTGCACATAGCACGTGACGATCGGCTCGTAGCGGAACGCATTGATGCGACCCAGCGCGTCGGCCAGCTCGGGCAATTGCACCAGCAGCGGACCCGCCTGGTGCGGGCCGCAGGCGATCACCACCGAGGAGAACTCGTGGGCGTCGTTGAGGCGGAATCCGCCCGCGGCGCGCGCGATGCGGCGGACCAGGACGCCGAGCTCGATCGCGCCGCCGCGCGCCTTGATGAACTCGGCGGCGGGTTCCGGGAAGACCTTGCCGAGGTCGGCACGTGCGATGAGGAGATCGCTCGCCGCGCGCGAGCCGGTGAGCCCGTCGCGCAGCACGTTGGCGAAGATCTGCGCGGAAGCGAATTGGACGGGCGTGTCGAGCGCCGACACGCAGAGCGGCTCCCAAATGTGCGTGCGCACGGCACCGGACTGCCCGTGCTCGTCGAGCAGCTGCGCGACGCTGCGGTCCGGGGCGATCCTGAACCCTCGCCGTCTGAGTGAGGCCATGAAGCGCAGCGCGCCCAGGCCGACGCCTTTGGCGCCGAGGACCGCGGCGACCAGATTGAGCGGATACGGCAGCCGCGGCGCGCGCAGGTGGAATCCGTCGGCGTAGCGCAGCTCGAGCGGAAAGCGCAGGAGCAGAGCGTCGGGATCCGCGCCGACGAGCCGCATCATGCGCAGCGTCTCGCGGTAGGCGCCGATCAGGATGTGCTGGCCGTTGTCCAGGTCGACGCCGTCGACGCTCACGCGCCGCGCGCGGCCGCCCAGGCTGCGCGAGGCCTCGAAGACCGTGACCGGGACGCCGCGCTCGGCGAGCGTCGCCGCGGCGGCCATTCCGGCCCAGCCGGCGCCGATCACCGCGACTCGATTCAAGCCGTGGCCCAGGTGCGCCACGCGATCCACAGCTTGCGGACCGGAGTGAGCGCGATGCGTTGCCTGAGAACCTGGAAGTCGTCGTGGGCGATCTCGTCGAGCAGCGTGCGGTAGATCGCCGCCATGATCAGGCCCGGGCGCTGCGTGTGGCGGTCCTCGGGCGGAAGCAGCGCGAGCGCCTCGGCGTAGCAGCGCTGGGCGCGCTCGGCGTGGAAGCGCATCAGCCGCACGAAATTTTCCGTGTGCCTGGCGTCGAGAATGTCCGCCGCCGTGACGCCGAATTCCTTCATCTCATCCATCGGAAGATAGATGCGGTTCTTGCGCGCGTCCTCGCCGACGTCGCGGATGATGTTGGTGAGCTGGAATGCGAGCCCGAGCCTGTCGGCGTACTCGAGGGTCGCGGGGTTGCGGTAGCCGAAAATACCCGCGGCGAGCGTGCCCACCACGCCCGCGACGCGGTGGCAATACAGCCGCAGGCCGGCGAAGTCGAGATACCGGGTCTGGTTCAGGTCCATCTCCAGGCCTTGCATGATTTCGCCGAGGTGCGCCTCGCTGATGCCGAAGAGTCCGGTCCAGGGCGCGAGAGCGCGGGTCACGGGGTGCTGGGGGTTGCCGGCGTAAAGACGCGCGACCTCGCCGCGCCACCATTCGAGCGCCGCGCGCGCCGCGGAAGGATCGCTCGGCTCGTCGACGGCGTCGTCGACCTCGCGGCAGAAGGCGTAAAGCGCGGTGATCGCGCGGCGGCGGTCGCTCGGCAGGAACAGGAACGAGTAGTAGAAGCTCGAACCGCTTTGCGCAGCTTTTTGCCTGCAATATTCGTCGGGCGTCATCGGGAGAGCACAGCGCGGCAGAAGATGAGCGGCCAGTCGAGCGTCGCGAGAACCGGACGGTGGCGAAACACGTCTCCCTGCGCCCGTTCGAGCTTCTCGAGGATGCGCAAGCCCCCCTGAACCACGGTGCGGATCTCCAGGCCGATTCGGCCGCGCAGGCTGACCGCGAGCGGGGCGCCGGCGAGCATCAGCGATCGCGCCCGCTCGATCTGGAATCGCATCAGGCTCCACCAGCCGCCCGACGCGTCGCGGGCGGCGATCTGCGCTTCGGTGACTCCGAATCGTCGCATTTCGTCCTGCGGCAGGTAGATGCGGTTTTTCAGGAAGTCGATTTCCACATCCTGCCAGAAGTTGGTGAGTTGCAGCGCGGTGCAGATTGCATCCGAGCGGGCTACGTTCTCGTCGTCGGACCTGCCGTACAGGGCGAGCATCAGCCGCCCGACGGGATCGGCCGAGCGGCGGCAGTAGGCCATGACCTCGGCGAAGCTGGCGTAGCGCTGCTTGGTCACGTCCTGCGAGAAGGCCTCGAGCAGGTCGTAGAAGGGGTCGAAGGGGAGGCGGTGGGCGGCGATCACCTCGCCCAGCTCGCGGAACAGGGGCGTCGAGGGCGCCCGGCCCGCCTTGATCCGGCCGAGCTCGGCGCGGTATCCGTCGAGCAGGGCGAGGCGGGCGGACGCGGCGAGATCGCCTTCATCGGCGAAGTCGTCCGCCGAGCGGGCGAAGCGGTATATGACCGCCACGGGCCGGCGCAGGGGCGCGGGGAGCAGCAGCGAGGCGACCGGAAAATTTTCGTAATGCTCAACGGACATGCGCGACCGACATCGCCCTATTTTTCAAAGAGTTTCAGGCTCTTAGGCTGACAGTATAGGGGGCTTGCGGTAGAATGGCACGCAGGTTCGCGGGGAAGCCTGCGGATCCCGCCTCGCGAAGGTGGCGGAATTGGTAGACGCACTGGATTTAGGTTCCAGCGCCGCAAGGCATGGGGGTTCGAGTCCCTTCCTTCGCACCACGCACCAGGAATTTGGAATGCAGACGAACATCGAGACGTTGGGGAAGCTGGAGCGGCGGCTGGACATGGCGGTCGCGGCCGAGGAGATCGACCGCGAAGTCGAGCAGCGGCTGCGCAAGCTCTCGCGCACCGTTCGTCTGGACGGCTTTCGGCCCGGCAAGGTGCCCCTAAAGATCGTCGCCCAGCACTACGGCCCGCAGGTCCGCTCGGAAGTCATCGGCGACGCCGTGCAGAAGGCGTTCTCCGAGGTGGTGAAAGAGAAGAACCTCAGAGTCGCCGGCTACCCGCGCATCGAGCGCAAGGAAGGCGGCGACCAGAAGCAGCTCGCCTTCAGCGCCACGTTCGAGATCTATCCCGAGATCAAGCTCGGCGATCTGGCCGCGGCGAAAATCCCGCGCCCCGTCCACCCGGTGGACGACGCGGATATCGACCGCACCATCGAGATACTGCGCAAGCAGCGCGTCACCTGGGAGGCGGCTGCGCGCCGCTCGCAGACCGGCGATCGCGTCACCGTGGACTTCGTCGGGCGCATCGACGGCAACGAGTTTCCGGGAGGCAAGGGTTCAGGGATGGCCGTGATCCTCGGCGAGGGGCGGATGCTTCCCGAATTCGAGTCAGGTCTCGCCGGGGTCCAGGCCGGCGAGCAGAAGATTTTTCCGGTCAGCTTCCCGGCCGACTACGCCGGAAAGGAAGTGGCGGGAAAAACCGCGGAATTCCAGGTGAGCGTGGCGAAAGTCGAGGCGCCCAAGGTCCCCGAGCTCGGGGCGGATTTTGCGAAGTCCCTCGGCGTGGCGGACGGAGACATCGCCAAGATGCGCTCGGAGGTCAGGACCAACGTCGAGCTCGAGGTCAAGAAGCGCGTCGAGAGCGAAGTCAAGCAGAAAGTGATGCAGGCCCTCATCGACTCGGCGACTCTGGAATTGCCGAAGTCGCTCGTCGAAATCGAGATGCAGCGCATGGTGCAGCAGACTCGCGCCGAGCTCGAGGCGCGGGGCGTGAGGCTGGAAAAGCTGCCGGTCAATCCGCAGGCGCTGGAGGAGCGAGCCAGGAGGCGCGTGGCGCTCGGTCTCATCGTCGGGGAGCTGGTGAGACAGCAGGACCTCGGCGCCAAGCCCGAGCAGGTGAGGGCGCTCGTCACCGAGCACGCGCAGACCTATGAGCAGCCGTTCGAAGTGGTAAAATGGGTTTATTCGGAGCCGCAGCGTCTTAGCGAATTCGAAGGCTTGGCGGTCGAGGCGAACGTGGTCAAGTGGGTTCTCGAGCGCGCCAAGGTGGAGGACCAGGCGATTAGCTTCGAGGCACTGATGGGGGCCGCGACGTGAGCGGCGTACTGTGGCAGGCGGGCGAGCCGCGAGGCCAGGCCCCTCGTCAGGAGCCGCAGGACCTGGGACTCATTCCCATGGTCATCGAGCAGAGCGGGCGCGGCGAGCGCGCTTACGACATCTACTCGCGGCTGCTCAAGGAACGGGTGGTCTTCCTCGTCGGGCCGGTGAACGAGATCACCGCCAACCTGATCGTCGCGCAGCTGCTTTTCCTCGAGTCGGAAAATCCCGACAAGGACATCTTCTTCTACATCAATTCACCGGGCGGGTCGGTGTCGGCAGGGCTCGCGATCTACGACACCATGCAGTTCGTCAAGCCCGACGTCTCGACGCTGTGCGTCGGGCAGGCGGCAAGCATGGGCGCGCTGCTCCTCGCGGCGGGCGAAAAGGACAAGCGCTTCTGCCTGCCGAATTCCCGCGTGCTCATCCACCAGCCGATGGGCGGCTTTCAGGGCCAGGCATCGGACATCGAGATCCACGCCAAGGAGATCCTCTATCTGCGCAGGCAGCTCAACGAGATCATGGCGAAGCACACCGGGCAGAGCGTCGAGCGCATCTCGCGCGACACCGACCGGGACAATTTCCTTTCCGCCGACGAGGCGGTGAAGTACGGTCTGGTGGACCGGGTGCTCGCCTCGCGGGCCGAGGCGGCTGCGGCGGCGGCGTGACGCGGAGAACACGATGACGGAAAAGACCGGCGGCGAAAAGCTCCTCTACTGCTCCTTCTGCGGCAAGAGCCAGCACGAGGTGAGGAAGCTGATCGCCGGTCCGTCGGTGTTCATCTGCGACGAATGCATCGAGCTGTGCAACGATATCATCCGCGAGGAGAGCGCCGCCGACAAAGGCGGCAAGCCCGCCAAGTCCGACCTGCCGACGCCGCGCGAGATCTGCGGCATCCTCGACGAGTACGTGATCGGGCAGGAGCTCGCAAAGAAGATCCTCTCGGTGGCGGTGTACAACCACTACAAGCGGCTCAAGCACCTTTCGAAAAACGACGACGTTGAGCTCGCCAAGTCGAACATCCTGCTGGTCGGCCCGACGGGATCGGGCAAGACGCTGCTCGCGCAGACCATGGCGCGGCTGCTCAACGTCCCGTTCGTGATCGCCGACGCGACCACGCTCACCGAGGCGGGGTACGTCGGCGAGGACGTCGAGAACATCATCCAGAAGCTGCTGCAGAACTGCGATTACGACGTCGACAAGGCGAAGCGCGGCATCGTCTACATCGACGAAATCGACAAGATCTCGCGCAAGTCCGACAACCCGTCGATCACGCGCGACGTGTCGGGCGAGGGCGTGCAGCAGGCGCTGCTGAAGCTGATCGAAGGCACCATTGCGTCGGTGCCGCCGCAGGGCGGACGCAAGCACCCCAACCAGGATTTCGTGCAGGTGGATACGACCAACATCCTGTTCATCTGCGGGGGCGCCTTCGACGGCCTGGAGAAGATCATCCGCAGCCGCTCCGAGAAGAGCGGCATGGGCTTCGCCGCCGACGTGAGGAGCCTGAAGAGCGCCAAGGACATCAGCGAGGTGCTCAAGACCGTCGAGCCCGAAGACCTCATCAAATATGGGCTTATTCCGGAGTTCGTCGGGCGGCTGCCGGTGGTCGCGACGCTCGAGGAACTCGACGAGACGGCGCTGATCCAAATCCTGACTGAGCCGAAGAACGCCCTCATCAAGCAGTACCAGAAGCTCTTCGGGATGGAAGCCGTGGATCTGGAAGTGCGGCCGCAGGCGCTGCAGGCGATCGCGAAGAAGGCCCTGGCGCGCAAGACCGGGGCGCGGGGCCTGCGCTCGATTCTCGAACAGGTGCTGCTGGACATCATGTTCGATCTTCCGACGATGGAGAACGTCAGCAAGGTAGTGGTCGACGAGAACACGATCGTAGGTGAGGGCAAGCCACTGCTCATCTACGCCGAACCGCCCAAGGTAGCGGGCACCGCTTGAGCGAGGGCTGTCCTCGAGCGAGGCACAGCTTGAAGCGGGGCGTTCCGCCCCAACGTAGGTTTTGATTCCATCTGCAGGGAAGAGCCAATGGCGAACGAAATCGTGTCCACACCGAACCAGTATCCGCTGCTGCCGCTGCGGGACGTGGTCGTGTTCCCGCACATGGTGATTCCGCTCTTCGTCGGCCGCCCCAAGTCGATCAAGGCGATGGAGATCGCGATGGAGGCGGGCAAGAGCATCCTCCTGGTCGCGCAGAAGTCCGCCGCCAAGGACGAGCCGGTCGCCGAGGATCTCTACAAGATCGGCTGCATTTCGAACATCCTCCAGATGCTGAAGCTTCCCGACGGCACCGTTAAGGTGCTCGTCGAGGGCAGCCAGCGGGCGCGCATACAGGGCGTCGAGGACATGCGCACCCACTACGTCGCCGAGGCGGTCGCCGTGCCGGCGGACGCGGGAGAGGTCACCGAGATCGAGGCGATGCGGCGCGCTCTCATCGCCCAGTTCGATCAGTACGTCAAGCTCAACAAGAAGATCCCGCCCGAGATTCTCACCTCGCTCGCCGGAATCGAGGAAGCCGGCCGCCTGGCCGATACGATCGCCGCGCATCTGCCGCTCAAGCTCGAGCAGAAGCAGCAGGTGCTGGAGATGTTCGAGGTGAAGGCGCGCCTCGAGCACCTGCTCTCCCAGCTCGAGGCCGAGATCGACATCCTGCAGGTCGAGAAGCGCATCCGCGGCCGCGTCAAGCGCCAGATGGAAAAGAGCCAGCGCGAGTACTACTTGAACGAGCAGGTCAAGGCGATCCAGAAGGAGCTCGGCGAAGGCGAGGACGGCGCCGATCTCGAGGAGATGGAGAAGCGCGTCAAAGCCGCTCGCATGCCCAAGGAGGCGCGCAAGAAGGCCGACGCCGAGCTGAAGAAGCTGCGCCTCATGTCGCCCATGTCCGCAGAGGCGACCGTGGTGCGCAACTACGTCGAGACGCTGGTCAACCTGCCCTGGAAGAAGCGCAGCAAGATCTCGCGCGACATCGGAGCGGCGGAAAAGATACTCGACACCGATCACTACGGTCTGGAGAAGGTCAAGGAGCGCATCGTCGAATACCTCGCGGTGCAGAGCCGCGTCGACAAGGTCAAGGCGCCGATCCTGTGCCTGGTGGGCGCGCCCGGGGTGGGGAAGACCTCGCTCGGCCAGTCGATCGCCCGCGCCACCAACCGCAAGTTCATCCGCATGTCGCTCGGCGGCGTCCGCGACGAGGCGGAGATCCGCGGCCACCGCCGCACTTACATCGGCTCCATGCCCGGAAAGATCCTGCAGAACATGACCAAGGTGGGCGTCCGGAATCCCTTGTTCCTGCTCGACGAGGTGGACAAGATGGGCATGGACTTCCGCGGGGATCCGTCGTCGGCGCTTCTCGAAGTGCTCGACCCCGAGCAGAACCATACCTTCACCGACCACTACGTCGAGGTCGAATACGACCTGTCGGAGGTGATGTTCGTCGCGACCGCGAACACGCTCAACATCCCGCCGGCGCTGCTCGACCGGATGGAGGTGATCCGCATCTCCGGCTACACCGAGGACGAGAAGGTCAACATCGCGTCGCGCTATCTCCTCCCGAAGCAGCTCAAGAACAACGGGCTGAAGAAGGAGGAGGTGTCGGTCTCGGAGTCGGCCCTGCGCGACATCATCCGCTACTACACGCGCGAAGCCGGAGTCCGGGGCCTGGAGCGGGAGATCTCCAAGATCTGCCGCAAGGTCGTGAAGCTGCTGGTGAGCAAGGACAAGGAGAAGAAGGTCCTGGTCACTCCCAAGAACCTGGACAAGTACCTGGGCGTGCGCCGTTTTACCTACGGCATCGCGGAGAAGAAGAACCAGGTCGGCCAGGTGACCGGCCTCGCGTGGACCGAGGTCGGCGGCGAGCTGCTCACCATCGAGGCGGTCACGATGCCCGGCAAGGGCAAGACGATCACCACCGGCAAGCTCGGCGAGGTGATGCAGGAATCGATCCAGGCGGCGCTGTCGGTCGTGCGCAACCGCTCGTCCAAGCTCGGCGTCGCGGAGGATTTCTATCAGAAGAACGACATCCACGTGCACTTGCCGGAAGGCGCCACGCCCAAGGACGGGCCGAGCGCCGGGATCGGCATATGCACCGCAATGGTGTCCGTGCTCACCGGAATTCCGGTACGGGCCGACCTCGCGATGACCGGAGAAATCACCTTGCGCGGCGAAGTCCTGGTGATCGGCGGATTGAAGGAGAAGCTCCTCGCGGCGCACCGGGGCGGCATCAAGAGCGTCCTGATTCCCGACGAGAACGTGAAGGATCTCGCAGAAATCCCCGACAACATCAAGAATCGACTGGAGATTGTTCCTGTGAAATGGATGGATCAGGTGCTCGAGCTCGCGCTCGAGCGCCAGCCCGAGCCGCGCAAGCCCACGTCGGATGTGCCGCCGATTCCGCCGGTCGCCGACGACAAGACGTCCTCATCGGTGGTGACTCACTAGCTTTGGTGCGGCGCGAGCGAGTCGCGCCGCAAATCTCGTCGCTGAAATTTCCGAAACCGCGCGCGCCGATCAGAAAAACTGGCGCGCGTCTTGCCGCAGAAAAAAATTTCGAGGGAAGTGCCGTGAACGCTTGACACGGTGCTTTTGCAATTGCTATAAATTCGCTCTCGGTCGATCCGCGGAATAAGCAAAGCCCAGTTTTTCGAACGTGCCGCCTCGCGTCCTGGCGCGGCATCGGGGAGTGGTCTTTGCTGAGTCCACGGTGAAACCATGCTGGGGAGGACATCGTGGCTGTTGACATCCACCAACCGAACTCCTAGGGGGCCCAATGAATAAGCTGGAAATCATCGATCACATCGCCAAGTCCGCCGATATCTCGAAGGCCGCCGCGGGACGCTCGCTCGACGCCGCCGTCACTGCGATCAAGACTGCGATGAAAAAGGGCAGCATGGTGACCCTCGTAGGATTCGGAACGTTCTACGTCGGCCGGCGCGCGGCGCGCACCGGGCGCAATCCGCAAACCGGCTTGGAAATCAACATCAAGGCGGCGAGGGTTCCGAAATTCCGTCCTGGAAAAGCCCTCAAGGATGCAGTAAACTAGCGGCCCTTCCGGAGCTGTCGCGCCCGCAAATGGTGCGGGCGCGATAATTTTCCGAAGGGGTGCTTAGCTCAGCTGGTAGAGCGTCGCCCTTACAAGGCGAATGTCGGCGGTTCGAGCCCGTCAGCACCCACCAATGACTGAGGAGCGGTAGTTCAGTTGGTTAGAATACCGGCCTGTCACGCCGGGGGTCGCGGGTTCGAGTCCCGTCCGCTCCGCCAACATCGAAGGGATTGAATCGGGGCTGGACTGAACCGCCTCGATTTTTTCTTAAGCGAGCATGTTCGACTTCGTCAGCAAACACAAGCGCCTGCTGCAAATACTCCTCGGGCTGATGATCGTCCCGCCGTTCGCCTTCTGGGGCATCCAGTGGACGCAGCGCGAGGTGGTGGGCGCTGACCAGATCGCCGACGTCGGCGGGCAGAAGATCACCGAGCGGGAATTCACCGATGCGCTCAGGCAGCAGCAGGATCGGGCGCGCGGCATGCTGGGAAAGAATTTCGATCCCGCCATGTTCGACTCGCCCGCGATGCGCAGGGAGCTGCTCGAGGGGATGATCTCGCAGCGGCTGCTGATGCAGTTCGCGTCGCGCCGCTATCTCACCGTGGGCAAGGAGCAGCTCGACGAGGTCATCACGTCCATACCGGCATTCCAGGAAAACGGCCGATACTCGAGCGAGCGCGCCAAGACGATGCTTCGCGCGGAAGGGCTCTCCGAGGAATCGTTCCTCGACTCCGTGCGCCGCGACCTACTGGTCCAGCAACTCTCCGGCGCATTGGCGGACTCGGGCTTCGTGTCGAAAGCGGCTGCGACCCAGTTCGCGCAGCTGCGTGCGCAGCAACGAGAGATCGCGGAGCACGGAATTCAAGCGGACCCGAAGCGGGTCCAGGTCGCAGCCGATACCGTCCGCGCGTTCTACGACAGCAATCCCGCGCGCTTCCAGGTGCCCGAAGAGGTTCAGGTCGAGTACGTCGTCCTGAGCGCGGAGGTTCTGCTCGCGTCGGAGCAGGTCGGGGCGGACGAGGTCAAGGCTTACTACGAGTCGAACCTGTCGAAGTACGGCGAGCCGGAGCAGCGCCGCGCGAGCCACATCCTGATCTCGGCGAAGAGCGGCGCGAGCCCCGAGGAGAAGAGCAAGGCCCGCGAGCGCGCCGAGGCGATCCTGTCGCAGCTGCGCAAGTCGCCGGGAAGCTTCGCGGAGATCGCGAAAAAGGAATCCGGGGATCCGGGCTCGGCCGCACAGGGCGGCGACCTGGGCTTTTTCTCGCGGGGAATGATGGTGCGCCCGTTCGAAGAAGCCGCCTTCCGCCTCAAGCCGGGGCAGATCAGCGATCTGGTCGAGTCCGACTTCGGCTTTCACATCATCAAGGTGACGGCCATCAAGCCGGGCAAGATGAAAAGCCTGGAGCAGGTGCGGCCCGAGATCGAGCGCGAGCTGAAGAAGCAGCAGGCGGGCAGGCACTTCGCCGAAGTCGCCGATACGTTCAACAATCTCGTCTACGAGCAGTCGGACTCGCTCAAGCCGGCGGCCGACAAGTTCAAGCTCGCCATTCAGCAGGCTCAAGGGATCACGCGGCAATTCGCGAGAGTCCCGGCGCTGAACAATCCGCGGCTGCTCGCGGCGCTTTTCTCCGACGACGCGATCAAGAACCGGCGCAACACCGAGGCCGTCGAGACCAGTCCGGGCACCTTGGTGTCGGCGCGGGTGGTCAGCCACAAGGCGGCGAGCGTACGCCCGTTCGACGACGTGAAGGACGCCATCGCGCGGCAACTCGCGCTGCAGGAGGCCCTTGCGCTCGCAAGAAAGCAGGGGGCCGGGGTCCTCGCGGAACTGAGGAAAGGCGATGCCTCCAACGCGAAATTCGGATCGGGCAGGGTCGTCAGCCGCGACGATCCCAAGGGCCTCGACCCTGGTGCGCTCTCGCAGGTATTCGCAGTCGACGCGGCCAAGACCCCCGCGTACGCGGGGGTGGAGTCGCGCGACGGCTACACCGTCTATCGGGTTTCCCGCGTCGTCGACGTTCAGCCGGACGAGACGCGCCAGCGCAGCGTCCAGAGCGAGCTGGGTCGGGCGGTCGGATCGCAGGAATTCAGGTCGTTTCTGGACGGACTGCGGGCCGACGCGAAGGTGGAGATCAACAAGGACGCGCTGGAGAAGAAGAACCAGTAGTTGAGCGACTAGCCGCTCTGCGGGCCGGCATCGGCGGCGATCCCTCCCACCACGGTGCTGAATCCGGCGTCGGCGTGAATGATCTCTCCGGTCACCGACGCGGCAAGGTCGGAAAGCAGAAAGGCCGCGACGTTACCCACTTCCTCCGTGGTGACGTTGCGGCGCAGCGGTGCGTTCTCCTCGACGTGCTTGAGAATCTTGCCGAAGCCCGAGATGCCGCTCGCCGCCAGCGTCTTGATCGGGCCTGCCGAGATGGCGTTCACGCGAATCCCCTTGGGCCCGAGGCTGGCGGCGAGATAGCGCACGCCCGCCTCCAGGCTCGCCTTGGCGAGCCCCATCGTGTTGTAGTTCGGAACGACGCGCTCGGCGCCCAGATAAGAGAGGGTGAGGAGCGCCGCGTTGCGTCCCTGCATCAGCGGCAAAGCGGCTTTCGCGAGGGCGGCGAAGCTGTAGGCGCTGACGTCGTGGGCAATCCGGAACGCTTCGCGCGACACGCCTTCGAGGAAGTCGCCCGCGATCGACTCCCGGGGCGCGAAGGCGATAGCGTGCACCAACCCGTCGAGACCGTTCCAGCTCTTGGCGAGCGCGGCGAACAGGGCTGCGATCTCGGAATCGTTGCTCACGTCGCAGGGGAAGGCGAGCTTGCTGCCGAACTCGCCCGCCATTTCGATCACGCGGTCGCGGAAGCGGTCGTTCTGATACGTGAAGGCGAGCTCCGCGCCCTCGCGCCGCACCGACTTCGCGATGCCGTACGCGATCGAGCGGTTCGAGAGCAGTCCGGTAACGAGGATGCGCTTGCCGGCGAGCAAACCCATCTTGCTTTCTTCCTTCTGGGCAGGATCGCCGAATTGTAGCGGATAGCGCGTTGAAAAATGCTAGATTACGTCCTGTTTTCGCGGAGGCTAGAGGATGAACGCTAGATCGCATTGGATCGCGGCGGCCTACGTGTTCGCGTTGCTGTCGTCACCGGCTGCTTCCGAAGCCGCCGACATGTCGAAGGTGCTGCGCATCACGTTCCCCGTAGCGGAAACGGGGTTCGATCCGGTGAAGGTATCCGACTACTACTCGGGGACCGTCATCGAATCGATATTCGATCCGCTGTTGACCTACGACTACCTGGCCCGACCGGCGAAGCTCGTCGCGAATGTCGCCGAATCGCTCCCGCAAATAACGGACAACGGCAGGACCTACACGTTCAAGCTCAGGAAAGGCATCTACTTCGCGTCCGATGCCGCATTCAAAGGCAGGAAACGGGAGCTCACGGCGGAGGACTACGCCTACTCGGTCAAGCGTTTTCTGGACCCGAAGAACCGATCCCCCTACGCGTTTCTGTTCGAAGGGAAGATCGCGGGGCTCGACGAGCTCGCCGCACGGGCCAAGAAGACCGGACGCTTCGACTACGACGCCAAGGTGCCGGGGCTCGAGGTGCCGGATAGGTATACCTTGCGCATCCGGCTCACGGAAACCGATCTCAATTTCTCGCACATCCTCGCGTTTCCGCTCACCGGCGCTGTTGCGCGCGAGGCGATCGACGCTTACGGCGATGATACGAATTCGCACCCGGTCGGCACCGGGCCCTATCTGCTGAGAAAGTACGTGCGCTCCTCGAAGATAACCCTGGAGGCCAATCCGGGCTACCGCGGCATGATCTGGGATTTCAAGCCGGGCGACGACCCGCGCGACAAGGAGATCGCGGCGCGCATGAAGGGCAAGAAACTGCCGCTCATCGGCACGGTGGAAATCAGCGTGGTCGAGGAGACGCAGAGCCGGTGGCTCGCTTTCGAGCGGGGAGAGACCGACATGGAATACAACCTCGCCGACGTCTCCCCCACCTTCATGGCCGAGGACGGCAAGCTCAAGCCCGAGTTCGTGAAGCGGGGCATAAAGCTCGATCGCAGCGTCGATCCCGAGATCACCTACACGTTCTTCAACATGCAGGAAAAAATCGACGGCAAACCCAACCCGGTGGGCGGCTTCGGCAAGGATAAGATCGCGCTGCGCCGAGCCATCGCGATGGCCTACAAGATCGACGACGAGATCAAGATCATCCGCAAGGGGCAATCGATCAAGGCCGAGTTTCCGATCCCGCCCGGCATCGCGGGCCACGATCCGAGCTACAAGAGCAGCATTCAGTACGATCCGCAGACGGCGAACGCGCTCCTCGACAAGTTCGGCTACAAGAAGGGCGCCGACGGCTACAGGACGATGCCCGACGGCAAGCCGTTGCTGATCCGCTACTCTTCGTCTCCGTCGGAGCGCGACCGTCAGTTCGACGAGCTGATGAAGCGCTCGCTCGACACGATAGGAATCCGCGTGGAAATCCACAAGGACCGCTGGCCCGAGCTGATCAAGGCGCAGAAGCTGTGCCGGCTCATGATGCACGGCGCGGCCTGGATCGCCGATTACCCGGACGGGGACAATTTCATGCAGCTGCTCTACGGGCCCAACACGGGGCAGAGCAACAACGGCTGCTACCAGTCGCCCGAATTCGACAAGTTGTACGAGCAGTCCCGTCGCCTGCCCGACGGCCCGGAGAGAAACAAGCTCTACCGGGAAATGGCGCGCGTGATGGAGGCGCAGACCGCCTGGATACTGGCAGACAGCCGGTACAGGAACACGCTGCAGCAGCCTCGCGTGATCGGGTTCAGGAAGCACCCGGTGCTGCACGCCGAGTGGCTGTACATCGACCTCGACCCCGGCCCGGGCAAGAAATGAAAGGCCCGGCGAGGGAGCTCCTCGTGGGGCTAGTCATCGCCTTGGGCGCGTCGGCGCACGCCGCGCAGCCTTCCCATCCGCGGATACCGCTGTGGGACGCACCGGCGATCGAGGCGGCGTGCGGCCGGGACCTGGAGCGCGCGCGGAAGCAGGTCGCCGCGCTGGAGAAAGTGCCTCTTTCCCAGGCGACGGTCGCGCGCGTGTTCCGGCCCTGGGACGGCCTGCAGATCCTCCTGGAGGATACCCAGGGTCCGGTGGAAATCATGACCAACATGTCCCCCGACGCCAAGGCGCGGGCAGCGGGCGAGGCGTGCCTGCTCAAGATGAACGACTTCAATACCGAGATCTTCCAGAACGAGAAGATCTACGCGCGGATCCAGCGCGCGGTCCCGGCCGACGGCATCGACCGCAAGCTCAAGAAAGACGTGGTCGAGGCCTTCGAGGACACCGGCGTCGCGCTGCCTCCCGAGAAGCGCACGCGCATGAAAGCGATACTGCAGCGCATGGAGGAGATCCGCCAGGCGTTCAACCGCAACATCCGCGACAACAAGACCCGGCTCGTTTTCTCGCCGGACGAGATGAAAGGCCTGCCGGCTTCGTACCTGGAAAAAGCCAAGCGCGACGACAAGGGCAGCTATCTGCTGGGATTCGAGTACCCTGAATACGAGCCGTTCATGACGAACGCGGAGAGCGAGGACGCGCGCCGGCGCTACTACGCGGCGTTCAACAACCGCGGGACGCCCGAGAACCTCGACCTGCTCGCCGAATCCACCCGCTTGCGGCGCGAGGTGGCGGCGCTGTACGGGCTGCCGAGCTACGCGCACTTCGTGACAAGGCGGCGCATGGTCGAAAACCCGGAAACGGTTCTTCGCTTTCTCGGCCAGGTCAAGGACAGGGTCCGCGATCTCGAGCTCAAGGAGGTGACCGAGCTGCGCTCGTTCAAGGCCGAGCGCCTGGGGAAAAAGCCCGACGAGGTGACGCTCAACCGCTGGGACATTGCGTACTACCAGGAGCAGCTCAAGAGAGAGCGTTACAACGTCGACCAAGAAGCACTGCGCGCCTATTTCCCCACCGAGGCGAGCATCGCGTGGGTGCTGGCGATCTCCTCCGAGCTGTACGCCGTCAGCTTCGTACGCGCCGAGGCGCCGGTCTGGGATCCCGCGGTGCGCTACTACGACGTGGTCGACGCCAGGACCGGCGGATTCCTCGGCGGCATCTACCTCGATCTCTTTCCGCGCGAAGGCAAGTACAGCCACGCCGCGGCCTTCGGCGTTCGCAGCGTCAGCCTGCTCGCCAGGCGCACGCCGATCAGCGTGCTCGTCACCAACTTCAACCGCGACGGCCTCAACCACCGCGAGATAGAGACGCTTCTGCACGAGTTCGGTCACGTTCTGCACGGGGTCCTGTCGAGGACGCGCTACGCGAGCGAGGGCGGCACCAGCGTGGAGCGCGATTTCGTCGAGGCGCCTTCGCAGATGTACGAGGAGTGGGGGCGCAGGATCGAGCCCCTGCGCCTGCTTCGCAAGCAATGCGCCTCCTGCCCGGAGATCGACGACGCGCTCGTGAAGCGCCTTCACGCCGCGCGCTCGTTCGGGCGCGGCATCCTCTACGGGCGGCAGCATCTGTACGCCTCTTACGACATGGCTCTTTTCGGCGAGCGCGAGGCCGATCCCATGCAGACCTGGATCCGGATGGAAAGTGAGACGCCTGCGGGCTACGTGCCCGGCACCCAGTTCCCGGGCACCTTCGGGCACCTGCTCGGCGGCTACGGCGCGGGCTACTACGGCTACATGTGGTCGGAGGTGATCGCGCTCGACATGCTGTCCCGGTATGGAAAGAACCTCATGAATCCCGCAGTCGGCCTGCGCTTCCGGGAGCTGATCCTTTCCCGGGGCGGAGAGGAGCCCGCGGCACAGATGGTGCGGGAGTTTCTCGGACGCGATCCGTCGCCGGAGGCATTCTTCGAGGAAATCACCGGGCGGCGGGGGAATTGAGGGCGCCATGTTCGCCTACGTCGTCCGCCGCCTCTGGCAGACCGTCCCCACCCTGCTCGGGGTGGTGCTGCTGGTTTTCTTCCTGTTCAACTTCGTGGGCGGTGACCCGGCGTATCTGCTCGCGGGCAAGATCTCCAACCCGGAGCAGATCGAGAACATAAGGCGCCAGCTGGGAGTCGACCAGCCGTACGCGGTCCAGCTCTGGATCTTCATCAAGCAGATCGCGACCGGCGACTTCGGCGTGAGCTGGGCGACCAACGAGAAGGTTTCCGAGATCTTCGCCACCCGGCTCGGCCCCTCGCTGACCGTGCTGGTGCCCATGCTGTTGATCGAGACGCTGCTCGCGGTGGCGGCGGCCATGCTGGTGGCCTACGTGCGCGGATCGCTCACCGACCGGGCGGTGATGATCGCGTGCACCGTCGGCCAGTCGATCAGCATCCTCGTCTACATCATCGTGTTCCAGTACGTTCTCGCCTACCAGCTCGGCTGGTTTCCCGTGCAGGGCTGGGGCGACAACCTCGCGGAGAATCTCCTCAAATACAGCCTGCTTCCGGTCGCGGTCGGCGTGATCGTCTCGATCGCTCCCAACACGAGGCTGTACCGCAGCTTTTTTCTGGACGAGATCAATCAGGATTACGTGCGCACGGCGCGCGCGAAGGGGATGGGCGAGGGCCGCGTGATGTGGGTGCACGTCCTGCGCAATGCCTCGATCCCCATCATCACCAACGTGATGAGCCAGCTGCCCGGCCTCTTGACCGGGGAGTTTCTCATCGAGCGCTTCTTTTCGGTCCCGGGAATCGGCCGCGAGGTGCTGCTCGCGGTGGAGCGCAGCGACTTTCCGGTGATCAAGGCGGTGACGATCTACGTCGCGATCGCCACCATGGTGGTCAACCTGCTCACGGACCTGCTGTACCGGGCCGTCGATCCGCGCGTGCAGCTCAAATGATGCAGGCCGTCCTGGGAAGCGGAGGCCTCAGGCGCCCCGAGTCGCCCGGGCTGTGGGCGCTCGCATGGCGACGCTTCTGCCGCGACCGGGTGGGAGTCGCTTCCTTCCTCGTCGTGCTCGTTTTCTTCGGGGTAATGGTGGCCTCCGGCCTGAGCCTCGTCGCGGCCGATTGGGCCAGGGAAGTCGGGGTCAACTACGCGCCCCCGACCTTCGTGGGTCCGGGGACCGCGGAGCGCGACGCGGTCGCGTCCGGGTCTCCGCGCGGCGAAAAAGCGCACGAGCCGAACCCCGCCGACCCGCTCGCCGACGTGCTCTCGGAGATCCGGGAAAAGAAGCCGGTGAGCCGCGGCGACACCGACATCGTCGACCCGCTCGCCGACGCGCTCGCCGAGATCAGAGCGGAGAAGTCCGGCGCGGCTTCGCGCGCGGAAATCCTCTCGGCCACGCTCGCTTTCGGCGGCGATCGCTGGGGCCGGGACGTGCTCAAGAAGGTGATCAAGGGGACCGAGACGTCGATGTTCGTGGGGCTGGCCGCCGCGGCGCTCACCGCGCTCCTCGGGACGCTGTTCGGCGCCCTCGCCGGTTACTACGGGCGCTGGATCGACGATTTCTTCAACTGGTTCTACAGCATCTTCACCGCGGTGCCTTATCTGCTGCTGATCCTGGCGATCGCCGCGGTGCTGAATCAGAAGGGGACGATGACGGTGATCCTGATCCTGGGCCTGACCGGGTGGACGGGAATTTTCCGTTTGGTGCGCGCCGAGTACCTGAAGCACAAGGTGAGGGAATACATCCAGGCGGCCGACGCGATCGGCGCCTCGCACGCGCGCCGCATGTTCGTGCACATCCTGCCGAACGTGAGCCACGTGGTCCTGGTGCAGCTGTCCCTGCACGTGGTTCTGTTCATCAAATCGGAGGTCGTGCTGAGCTTCCTCGGCTTCGGCGTCGGCGTCGACACCGTGTCCTGGGGCAGCATGCTCAACGAGGCTCAGAGCGAGCTGATCCTGGGCTACTGGTGGCAGCTCGCCGCCGCGACGATCGCCATGGCTCTGCTCGTCACCGGGTTCAGCCTGTTCACCGACGCCTTGCGCGACGCGCTCGATCCCAAGCTCAAATGAATCCCGAAATTCTCCTCGGCGTCAGCGATCTCCGGGTGGACTTTCGCGTCGACGCGGCGACGACTCTCCAGGCCGTCAAGGGCATCGCCTTCGACATTCCGGTGAACAGCACGGTGGCGCTGGTCGGGGAGTCGGGAAGCGGCAAGTCGGTCACCGCCCTGGCGATCCTCGGCCTCCTGCCCAAGGAGAATTCGACCGCGCGCGGCGAGGTCCGGTACGCGGGGCGCAATCTCCTCGCGGCTGCGCCGAGCGAGCTGCAGAAGGTGCGGGGCGCGGACATCTCGATGGTCTTTCAGGAGCCGATGACTTCGCTCAATCCGGTGTTCACCGTCGGGTTCCAGCTGACCGAGGTCCTAAGGAAGCACCTCGGCATGACGGGCGCGCAGGCGCGGGCGCGGGCGGTCGACCTGCTGCGCGAAGTCGGCATCCCGGAGCCCGAGGCGAGGATAGCCGCGTATCCCTTCCAACTGTCGGGCGGCCAGCAGCAGCGGGTGATGATCGCGATCGCGATCGCCTGCGAGCCGAAGCTGCTGATCGCGGACGAGCCGACCACGGCGCTCGACGTCACCATCCAGAGGCAGATCCTCGAGTTGATCGCGGACCTGCAGAAGCGAAGGCGGATGTCGGTGCTGTTCATCACCCACGACCTCGCGCTGGTCGGCGAGATCGCGGATCACGTCGTGGTGATGCGCGACGGCGAGATCAGGGAGAAGGGGACGGCGGAGCAGATATTCGAGGCGCCGCGGGACGCGTACACGCGAGCTCTGCTGCTGTGCCGGCCGCAGCTCGGGCGGCGTCCAAAGAGGCTGCCCGTCATCGACGATTTCCTGAATTCGTCCGGCACGGTCCCGGAAATGCCTGAGCGCAGCCGCGGATTGCGCGGCGACGAGGAGATCGTTCTCGAAGCGCGCCATCTCGGGAAAAGCTTCTATTCGCGCGACGGCCTGTTCGGGAGGAAGGAGTTCAAGGCGGTTGTGGACGTCTCCTTCAAGCTCGCCAAGGGCAAGACGTTGGGCGTGGTCGGCGAATCGGGCTCGGGCAAGACCACGGTCGCGCTGACGCTGATGCGCCTGCACGAGGCTTCGAGCGGGGAAGTCCTGTTCGACGGGAGGAATTTGCTGGCTATCTCGCACCAGGAGATGATGCAATACAAGCGCCGCATCCAGATCGTCTTCCAGAATCCCTACGCCTCGCTCAACCCGCGCTTCACCGTCGGCCAGCTGCTCATGGAGCCTATGCAGGTACACCGCATCGGGGCGAGCGAGAGCGAGCGCCGCGACCGGGTCTACAAATTATTCGAGGAAGTCGGGCTGCCGGAGACGTCGTTCTTCAAGTACCCGCACGAGTTCTCGGGAGGGCAGAGGCAGCGGATCGCGATCGCGCGCTGCCTGACCATGAAGCCGGACGTGCTCATCTGCGACGAGGCGGTGTCCGCGCTCGACGTCTCGGTGCAGGCGCAGGTGCTGAATCTGCTGCAGGACCTGCAGGACGGCTACAACATGAGCTACATCTTCATCTCGCACGACCTCGCCGTGGTGAAATACATGGCCGATCAGATCATGGTGATGAACGAGGGCGAGGTCGTCGAGGTCGCCGGGTCGGACGATCTGTACCGGAATCCGCGGCATCCGTATACCAAGAGCCTGCTGTCGTCGATACCGCAAGGCTGGCGCGGCCCGCGCTATTTCGCAAGCTTGGGAAGAAACGAGACATCGACATAGTACTTCTTCGGGTTGTTCCTCTCGATAAACACTCTTATTTTCTTGTTCTTTACATGGTCGGTTGGATCGAACCATAGATTGCCGCTCTCGAAAACATGCACTTCCGACGTTTCGGGGTTGAGCCACTGCGTCGTGATGCGAAACGGGTTTCTGCCGTTCACGGACAAGGCCTTGTTGACCTCTACGCCCTGAAATTGGGTTTCGATGGGGATGCCTTGCTTCTTCAGATATTCGTCGCTGCGGTTCTTGAGCATGATCACAAGGGTGATCCCGGCGCCGATCAGAAAGAATACTCCACCCATTCCTCCGATGATGACCGCACCGCCCCATAGTGAAAAGAAGCCATTGATCTTTGCTTTGTAAGGCTCGGCTGGGAGGTAGAAAACCTCGACCTTTTCGCCCTTCGAGTAGCTTGGCGGATTGCTTCCAGAAGACGACGTGAACCTGATTGCTTCGCCCTTCTGGCTGGTGAAGCTTACGACGGGCCTGTATGTCGTCGAATCGCTCGAACGGGACTGTTCGAGATCGACCACCGTACCGATGGTCGTTGTCGCCTGGGCGAGAAACGAGCGGGTACTTTGGTACAAGAAGAGCGCGCCGAGCAGCATTCCAGCGCCGGCGAACGTGAAGACATACTTGACTATGGCTATCGTCCTCATTTTTTCTCCCCCTTTGGCTCAGTTGACCGATCCCTTCCGCTCGATGACCACGGGCGTCGCCGCGTTCACGACGACGTTCCGGAAGGTTCCATCTTCGGATTCGAACCAGAACACGGTGCCCGCGCCCGATGGGATGATCGTGATCAGACGGCCGTAGTCCCTGGGAATCTGGATCGAATTGCGGCGCAGGCTGAAGCGCCCTTCCGATCCGAAGGCGATCTTCTCCTCGATGGATGTGTCAGTCAGCAGCGCGCCGAAATTGAACTGATATGCGAAAGCCAAGCCGGTCAAGAGAGCGGACAGGGCGATCGCTGAAACCAAGAGCTTCACGCAGCTTTTCATTAGGGTTCCTCCTCGGTTCGACCAAACTAGTCTCGTACTGTCACTCATGCGTGGTAATTGGCTGATAGGCTCGATATTCCCTCAGCCCAGCGACGCGAAGCCCGGATTGAACGCCACTTCCCACAAGTGGCCGTCCGGATCCTGGAAGTAGCCTGCGTAGCCGCCGTAGAACGTGGGTTGTGCGGATTTGACGATCTTGGCGCCCGCGCGCTCCGCCTGCCGCATCACGGAGTCCACTTCCTCCCGGGAGGAGACGTTGTGGCCGATCGATAGCTCGGTTGCGCTTGGCGCCTGCACAGGCACGCCGCTGTCCGCGGAGAGGCTCTTGCGCGGCCACAGGGCCAGCTTCAGGTCCGGCTGCAGGTTGAAAAAGGCGACCGCGCCGTTTTCGAACTCCGTGCCGATGATGCCCTTGGTGCGGAAGCCCAGGCCGTCCCGGTAGAACGCGACCGCGCGCTCGAGGTCATCGACACCGAGGGTGAGTAGAGTGATACGAGGTTTCATGGCGGGATATCGGACGGTTTCGCAAGATGGTACGGCTAGCCGTCATGGCGGTAGGTGCCCCCGCCGTAGGGTGCGGCCATGAATTCCGGAAGTGCTTCGGCCTTCGCGGAGAGGGCGACAAGGGACGGATAGGCGGCGGCCGGCACGACCTCGGGGAGCGTTTGCTGCGTGAAGTGCCATGCCACGGCGGCACTCACTCCCGCTTGGGTGATGGTTGCGCGGGTGACCGCGAGCGGGCGGCGGGCAAGCTCTTCCTCGAGCGCCCCATAGGCGGCGAGCAATTGACCGGTGACGCGCGTCACCCACGGCTCATGCAGCTTCTCGGGCGGCCGCTGGCCGCGTTCGTAGATGATCTGAACGCTCTTCTCGCACGCGGCAAGGGCCAAGCCGATCGCGCGCAGAGCGTGCCGAAGCTCGGGAAGCTTGGATGGCAAGAGGCTGCGCGGACGTGCGACGGCCTCCGCGTACTCCATGATCAGCGTGGAATCCATCAGAACTTCGCCGTCGTCGCAAACGAGCGTGGGCGCCTTGACGACTGGATTGACCTGCTGGAACTGGGTGAACGTACGGAAGACCGAAAGCGACTGGTGCTCGAAGCGTAGGCCGAGGAGCTGCAGGGAGATCGCTACGCGGCGTACGTAGGGCGAATCGAGCATTCCGACGAGTAGCACGGGTGTTCCTCTTCTGTGGTCACTTCGGAAGCAACAACTGTCCAACACCGCCGAGTATAAGCATGGGCCAATCAGTGCGCCTGCAATTCATGGCGTGCTTGTACTTTTCAAAATGTGCGTCTGCCTCGGCCTGGCACGTTAGGCCCTTACACTCCCAGTGGTCCGGTCCCCTACATTGGCATGTCCATTCAACGGTAAAGGAACCGATAAGCATAAGTAACAGTGCAAACACCACGAAACCACCAACGAGTACAGTAAGCCACCGCCACAACCGCATCATCAGTCGAACTGGCCCTGTCTGGCGATGTGCCTCGGGACGCGCCTCTTGCTCCAATAAGTGTTGTCGACCGGCAGAACTGAACAGCGCCCAGCTGGCTAGCGCAATGTAGCTGCCAGTAGCGAAGAACCACGCGGAAAAGAGGGCGACGTCAGACACCAGTTCTTCCGGAGGTGAAGCAATCTGTTCCGGATATGCAAGAAAGAGGTATATCTGAAACAGGAACATCAGAACCGAGCCGACCAAGAACATCCACGCAGACCTCACGGTCCTAATCTCGAATAGGCGGAGGATTCTGCTGCTCACCGCTAGCCTCGTGCTTCAGCGTGCGCCAGGGACTCGACGCGTCTTGAGGAATTCCTCAAGCGTCTCGCCGCGGAATCCCGCCACCATCTCGGGGTTGGACACGCCTTTGACGCGTCCGAGCTTCTCCAGGCAGAAGAAGCTCGCGCCGTAGCGCATGAGCGCGGCCCAGTCGAGCTCGCGGATCATGCGGCGCTCTTCCTCGCTCAGGCCCGACTTCTCGAACGCCGCTTCGGGATCGCCCTTGAAGAGCGCGCGGTTGGTGCGGGAGGTGAGGCCGTGCAGGAAGCGGTTGAGGCGCAGGGCCTTGGCGCTGCGCTCGAGGTCGAACACGTAGGTGCCTTCGAGCTTCTCGACGCCTTTCAGCTGCGCGTTCATGCCGCGGCTCGCGAGCGCGCGCTCTTCGCCTTTTTCGCCGGCTTCGCAGCCGGCTCCTCGAAGAGCGCCACCGCCATGGCGGTGGTCATGGGCAGGTAGTAGTTCTGGTGGATCTTTCTCGCCCGCGACGAGAGGGCGCCGCGCATCGCGAGCCACATGATTTCCTCCGCGCCCTCGGTGCCCCCTAGGCGGATGTAGTCGGCGTGGCGCATCGCGATGAGCTTTTTGGGATCGCGCGCGATGAGGTCGAGGAATTTCCTGTCCCATTCCTCGTTGTTGAAGCCGGCGCGCTCGCCGTTCATCTGGTGCGACAGGCCTCCGGTGCCGACGACGACGACGTCGAGGTCCTCGGGATACGACAGCAGCGCGCGGCGCACCGCCTGGCCGAGCTTCCAGCAGCGCGCAGGCGTGGGGATCGGGTGCTGCAGCACGTTGATCTCGATCGGAACGATCTTCCCGGGCCAGTCGGGGGAGGGCGGCCAGAACATGGTGAGCGGCGAGTGCACGCCGTGGTCGATCGGCAGGTCCTGCCACACGGAGATGTCGAACTCGTCGTTGACCAGCGACTCGGCCATGTGGCGCGCGAGGGCAGGATGCCCTTTGAGCGGCGGCACCGCGCGCGGCCCCAGGCCCTCGTCGGCGATGGGAAAGGTCTCGCTCACCCCGAGCGCAAAGGTCGGATAGTGGTCGAAGAAGAAGGTGCTCGCGTGATCGTTGTAGAAGAATACGAGCACGTCGGGCCGCTTTTGCTCGAGCCAGGTCCTGACGGGCTCGTAGCCCTTGAACAGCGGCGCCCAGTCGGGGTCGTTCTGTTTCTTGCGGTCATAAGCGCCGCCTATGGTGGGAACGTGCGAGGTGCCGATGCCGCCGATGATGTTCGCCATGGATGCAGAATTCTATCGCGTCGCCGTCCGCGGCGCGACGCGCGATCAGAGCTCGAGTTCGAAGAGCCTCTTGAACATCGTGCGCTTGGTGTCGCGGAAGTGCGGCCGCACGCGCTCGCTCCACGTCGTGCGGCGCACCGCGAGCCAGGGCTCGCTGCCGAGGGTCTCGGTGCGCACGAGGTCGTAGCAGGCGTGGTAGCGCGGCGAGCCGTCGGGGTTCCTGAAGCGGCGCGCGCGCACGCTTCCCGGGCAAGCGGCAAGGCCGGGCATGTGCTCGGTGTCGTACCACGCGTTCAAATCGTCTTCCTGCTCGGGGACGACGTCGGTCTCCACCACGTAGTGAAACCGCGGCGGTTCCCCTGAAGACGCGCCCACGACGTCGAAGACCGGCCGGAGCCGGGCGGCCTGGATCTCGATGCCTTTGAAGATCGCCTCGGCGCGCGCGCGCTCGGCGAGGCGCGCGAGCACGGCGGGCGTGATGGCTCCCGGCTCGCGCGAGAAGAGATAGATGTAGGTCTCGTCACCTTCCAGGGCCGCGTGCATGGCCGCGCTCTCGCCCAGAGGCAGGCAGGCGGCGGCGAGCTTTTTCAGCGTGTCCCGCGATTGCGCCTCGGACGCGCCGAGCCGGCCCCTGCACTTGAGCAGGATCGCTCCGGTGTGGCTTGGACTCATCCCCATCTAAGCGGAAGCCACGGGGATGCGGAACTCCCTGATGCGTTTCTCCCATTCGGCGGGCCCGCTCTGGTGCACCGACTCGCCCTTCGAGTCGACCGCGACGGTGACCGGCATGTCCTTCACTTCGAACTCGTAGATCGCTTCCATGCCGAGTTCGCCGAAAGCGACCACCCGCGACTTGCGTATCGCCTTCGCGACCAGATAGGCTGCGCCGCCCACCGCGATGAGCGAAGCGGCCTTGTGCCTGCGGATCGCCGCTATCGCCGCCGGCCCGCGCTCGCCCTTGCCGATCATCGCGACGAGGCCGGTCCTCGAGAGCATCGTCTCGACGAACTTGTCCATTCGGGTCGCGGTGGTCGGGCCGGCGGGGCCGACGACCTCGTTTCGGACCGGGTCGACCGGCCCAACGTAGTAGATGACGCGGTTGGTGAAAGCTACGGGGAGCTTCTCGCCTTTCGACAACATATCTTCGATGCGCTTGTGCGCGGCGTCTCGCCCGGTGAGCATGTTCCCGGAAAGGAGCAAGGTCTCGCCGGGCTTCCAGCGCATCACTTCCTCGCGCGTGAGCGTGTCGAGATCGACGCGCCGCGACTGGGCGCTCGGCGTCCAGGTGATCTTGGGCCAGTCCTCCAGGCTCGGCGCCTCGAACTCCGCCGTGCCCGAGCCGTCGAGCACGAAGTGCACGTGGCGCGTGGCGGCGCAGTTGGGGATCATCGCGATCGGCTTGTTGGCCGCGTGGGTTGGAAACGAGCGGATCTTGACGTCGAGCACGGTCGACAGGCCCCCGAGCCCCTGCGCGCCGATGCCGAGCTGGTTCACCTTCTCGTAGAGCTCGACGCGCAGCTCCTCGTACTTGTCGCGAGGACCTCGCATGAGCAGGTCCGACATGTCGATCGGCTCCATCAGCGCTTCTTTCGCCATCTGCATCGCCTTCTCGGCGGTGCCGCCGATGCCGATCCCCAGCATGCCCGGCGGGCACCAGCCCGCGCCCATGGTGGGCACGGTCTTCAGCACCCAGTCGACCACGGAATCGGACGGGTTCAGCATCGCGAATTTGGCCTTGGCCTCGGAGCCGCCGCCCTTGGCCGCGACGTCCACCTCGACCGTGTTTCCGGGCACCAGCTCCATACTGACCACCGCGGGCGTGTTGTCCTTGGTGTTCTTGCGAGCGAACTGCGGGTCCTCGAGGATGGACGCGCGCAGCTTGTTGTCGGGATGCAGGTAGGCGCGGCGCACTCCCTCGTTCACCGCATCCGCGACGGAACCTTTGAAGCCCTCGAGCTTGAGGTCCATGCCGATCTTGAGGAACACGTTGACGATGCCCGTGTCCTGGCAGATCGGCCGGTGACCCTCGGCGCACAGGCGCGAGTTGGTGAGAATCTGTGCGATCGCGTCCTTCGCCGCGGGCGATTGCTCGCGCTCGTAGGCGCGCGCCAAATGCTGGACGTAGTCCCGCGGATGGTAGTAGCTGATGTACTGCAGCGCGTCGGCGACGCTCTGGACGAGATGCTCGTGCTTGATCGTTGCCATATCGATGCGGGCCGGAGTCGCGGCGATGACTTGGAAGGAGGAAGTATACCCGGTAGACTTTCCGGCACACATCCACGGAGGTCCCGCATGCCCGCCGGAACCATAGAATCGGTGCTCCAAGAAGACCGGCTGTTTCCGCCTTCTCCGGATTTCGTCAAGCAGGCCAACGTCTCGGGCATGGCGGCCTATCAGGCCCTGTGCGACGAGGCGAACCGGGACTTCGAAGGCTTCTGGGCGAGGCTCGCGCGGGAGAACCTCGCCTGGAAGAAGCCTTTCACCAAGACGCTCGACGAGTCCAAGGCGCCGTTCTACAAGTGGTTCCACGACGGCGAGCTCAACGCTTCGTACAACTGCCTCGACCGGCACCTGAAGACGCAGGGGGACAAGACCGCGATCATCTTCGAGGCGGACGACGGCAAGGTCACGAAGATCACCTACAAGCAGCTCTACCACAAGGTCTGCCAGTTCGCGAACGCGCTGAAGGGCCTCGGGGTCAAGCAAGGCGAGCGCGTGCTGATCTACATGCCGATGTCGATCGAGGTGGTGGTCGCGATGCAGGCCTGCGCGCGTATCGGCGCGACGCATTCGGTGGTGTTCGGCGGGTTCTCTGCGAAGAGCGTTCAGGAGCGGGTCATCGACGCGGGCGCAGTCGCGCTCGTGACCGCCGACGGACAGATGCGCGGCGGCAAGGAGATTCCCTTGAAGCCCGCGATCGACGAGGCCTTCGGCATGGGCGGCTGCGAGGGCGTGAAGAACGTGATCGTGTACAAGCGCACCGGGTCCAAGATCGCGATGCAGGCGCCGCGCGACAAATGGTGGGACGACGCGATCAAAGGCCAGGCCGACACCTGCGAGCCGACCTGGGTGAACGCCGAGCATCCGCTGTTCATCTTGTATACGTCGGGCTCCACCGGCAAGCCGAAGGGCGTGCAGCACTCGACCGGCGGCTACCTGCTGATGACGGTCCTCACGATGAAATGGGTGTTCGACTACAAGCCGGCCGACGTCTTCTGGTGCACGGCGGACGTGGGCTGGGTCACCGGCCACAGCTATTGCACTTACGGCCCGCTCGCCGTAGGTGCGACCGAGATCATGTTCGAAGGCGTTCCGGTCTACCCCGACGCGGGGCGCTTCTGGAAGATGATCCAGGACCACAAGGTGACGGTGTTCTACACCGCGCCCACCGCGATCCGCTCGCTCATCAAGGCGGGCGGTGATCTGCCGAAAAAATACGATCTCAAATCGTTGCGCATTCTCGGCACGGTCGGCGAGCCGATCAATCCCGAGGCCTGGATCTGGTACTACGAGACCGTCGGCAACAAGCGCTGCCCGATCGTCGACACCTGGTGGCAGACCGAGACCGGCGGCCACATGATCACGCCGCTTCCGGGCGTCACCGCGCTCAAGCCGGGCTCGTGCACGCTGCCGTTGCCGGGAATCATGGCGGCGATCGTCGACGAGACCGGCCACGACGTCGAGAAAGGCAAGGGCGGCATACTCGTCATCAAACGCCCCTGGCCCTCGATGATCCGCACCATCTGGGGCGATCCCGAGCGCTACAAGAAGAGCTACTACCCCGAGGAGTTCAAGGGCAAGTACTACCTCGCCGGGGACGGCGCGAGCCGCGACATGGACGGCTACTTCCGCATCATGGGCCGCATCGACGACGTGCTCAACGTCTCCGGGCACCGCCTCGGGACGATGGAGATCGAGTCGGCGCTGGTGGCGAACGTGAAGCTCGTCGCCGAGGCGGCGGTCGTGGGACGGCCCGACGAGCTCACCGGCGAAGCAGTGTGCGCCTTCGTGGTGCTCAAAGGCCCGCGGCCCACCGGAGACGCGGCGAAGGCCATCGCCAAGGAGCTGCGCGACTGGGTCGGCAAGGAAATCGGCGCCATCGCCAAGCCCAAGGACATCCGCTTCGGTGACAACCTGCCGAAGACACGCTCGGGGAAGATCATGCGACGCCTGCTGCGCTCGATCGCCAAGGGCGAGGAGATCAAGCAGGATGTTTCCACCCTCGAGAATCCAGGGATCCTGGAGCAGCTCAAGCAAACCACCTAGCGAACGTCGCGCTCTGCGCCGCGGTCGCAAAAAAAGGACCCGAATCGGGTCCTTTTCTTGTTGCGGGCACTTACCTTTCCGGTTCGCGATGCCTCACGTAGGTTTTTGATGCCCTTCGTGGTCGTACATACCTTTGGGGTTGAAGTTCGGCTTAGTACTTCCTTCCGTGATCCTTGTCATGATCCTTGTCGTGATCCCGGTCATGATGCTTGTGGTGATGCCGTTTATTCTCGTGATGATCCCGGTCGTCGTCATCATCATCATCCGCGTCGCACTGATCCTTGTCCTTGCGTGCCGTGAGCGCACCGCAGCCGATCAGGCTGCCGCCAGTCATCGTCACGGCGGCTTTCGCCAAGGCCCGGCCGGCAAAGGTTCCTCTAGTAGTGGTGATCGCGGCACCCGCGAGAAGCGTTCCTCTGAAGTCCGAATCCGTCATCGTCGTGGCCGCTTCGACCCACCACGTCACGTTACACGCCGACGCGCCGGTAGGCAGCGCCACCGACAAGCCGGTGCCCGTGAGGGCGCCAACCGCTTGGGTTCCGACTTTGATCAGCCAAGTGTCGTTCGCGCCTCCCTTGAGCGTCAACTTGGTTCTCGTGAACGTCACGTCCGCGGTGAAACAGTTAACAGCGGGACTGGGATCGAGCGAGAGCGCCTCGTCCGTAAAGGCAGCCTGCACGAAGTTCATGGTGCACGTCACGTTCGCGAGGTCGGCGTACGCGGTGTTGAAGTTGTCTAAAACCGTAGCGGACACCGGTGCGACGATCGCCCCCGTGATCACGCACCCCTCGGTCTGAACGACCGCGGCCGGGAGGCCGGAAGAGCCCACGTCTCCGTTAACGATGGCCCCGGTGCAGGTCACCGCCCCGCCACCCCCGGGCGCTGCGCTCAGGACGGCGAACCGCGACGCCGCACCCAGTTGTGCGGTTTGAGCGAATGCGGCCTGGAACGGAAGCGCGGAAAGAAACGCGGCAAGCGAAACCATAGCGGCAAGTCGTGCAGTAAGGCGGGGGAGCGCAGGCGCTGGAACAGTTGCAGTCGGATCTTTCATGGGTTGCTCCTGAATGTGGATGTCAAAGATCTAATTTTATGAACCGCCGTCGCATGGAATATGCCGGGTGACGGCGTGCCCGGCGACAAGGGGCTGCGGCAAGAGCGCCAAAGCCCCGTTCTGCCGCTTACTTCGGAAAGTCGAGGATGATGTTGACCCTGCGGTTTTCCTGCTGTCCCTCTGCGCTCGTGTTGTAGGCGAAACGCCGGGTCGCGCCGAATCCTTGCGCGGAGAGCCGCGAACGGGCGACATCGAAGTTAGTCACCAGGTAATTCACCACGTTCTGGGCCCGGCGCAGGGAGAGCTGCATGGCCGCCTCGGGGCCTGCCCCCGCCGCCGCGTTGCTGGTGTGTCCCTCCACCGTTGCGTTGACGCGAGGATTCGCCTTCATGAAATTCGCCACCTTGCGGAGCTCATCACGGTACTGCGACCTGACGTCGGCCTGGTTCGCGTCGAACTCCATTTCCATGGCCATGGTGACCCTGGCGGGGACCGGCGGGAGCCCCTCGATATCCGTCGCGCAGGCGATGATGGCGTCGATCCGCCGGTTCAGCCGTTTGCCGATCTCGGTCCCATTGTCCGCTATGGGGCGCGTCTCTCCGTACCCCACGGCCTTCAGACGGGATCGTGCGATGCCGCGACCCGCGAGGTAGCTCACCACGCTCTCCGCCCGGCGCTGCGACAATTGCATATTGTCCGCAGTCGTCCCCACCTCATCGGAATGACCTTCGATCACCGCCGTGGTCTCGGGGTATTTCTTCATGAAGATTTCCACCACGCTGAGCTTCTCCTGCTCTTCGCGCTGGATCTCGTCCTTGTTGATCTCGAACTGAATGTCGAGGATGCTGCAGTACTGCTCGGTCCGCGCCGGCGGAATCGGCACTACGACCAGTACCACCGGTGCTGGCTCAACGACGCGGGGCGCCGCGGCTTGCGGGGCCGGGGCGGGCTTGTCGTCTCCGCCGAACCGGAAGACCAGGCCGACCGATAGCATATCTACGTCGCCGTGGTTGCCGACGGCATCATCGATCCGGTAGCGCTCAAACTCTCCGCGCAAGCCGACAGACTTGGTGAAATCGTATTGAACCCCCACGCCGGCCTTGTAGTTGAGCGCGCTTTTGCTCGGGTTGGGATCGGCCACCGTGACGGCTCCGGTTCCCGAAAATGAGTCTTTGACCTGCGCGTACTGCGCGCCGATCCGGCCAAACGCGGAAAATCGTTCGGTGATGGGCAGAATGCCGACTGCGTCGAAATTCAGGCCCTGGGTCTTGATCTTCCCGGTCAAGGTTCCCGCCGGGTTCGTGGTCGACGTGAAACCGAACTCGCCGAGATTGAAATAGCCTCCTTCGAGAGCAAAATTCTTGTTGAATTTGTACCCGCCCAAAAGCTTGTAGCCGGTGTCGTGCGTGTCATCGCTCATCGAGGTCGTGGTAAGGCCCGATCCCAGCAGGCTGTCGGTGATCCGCGCGTCGTCGATTTTCGCCTTCGACTGGCCGATGCTGAGTCCGCCGTACCACCCCGGATCAAGCGCCACTGCGAACTGGCTGTTCATCGCGGCGAATCCCACAAGACCCAGTGCCCCTACGGCTTTCGCTGCTCTCTTCATGGTTTTCTCCAAAATAACTTGGTGCAACTCGAGTGCCACCAATTCAATTCACTAGCTGCGGGCGGCTCCCTCTTCAAAGGGGAGCTTCCGGTCCTTCCTACTGGCAAGTAGGAGGTGCATTCGCGTTACCCGGCACGGAAACGACGTTGGAGTCGAATACAAACGCGCCAGAACCGCCCACCCAGGCCCCTGCCCACAATCTGCCGCACGAGGTTGCGCCGGTGATCATCGTGATGTCTGCTGCGGCCAGGATGTTGCCCTGGAATATGGAGTTCGTTCCGAGCGTCGCAGAACTGGCGGCCTGCCAGAAGACGTTGGAAGCCTTGGCGCCGTTGACCAGGAGGATACGAGCGTTGGTTGCCATGCCGACCGTGCTCGATGACTGAAAGATGAAGGAAGCACCCGAGTTGCCCTGGGCGTCGAGCGTGAGATCACCCGTTATCAGAATCGACGTGAGGGATTGATAGACGCCAGGAAAGAAAAGGTTGTCTCCCTGCACGAGCGGGCTCCCGGTCGGGGCTCCCAAAGTAGTGCCAGCCGGTATGTTGGTGGCCCCTCCCAGTGAACCGGCGGCGGGGGGCCCGGCCGGAGGAGTGATGGCGAGAAACGCCGCGTTCATGGCGGCCTTGACATTGGTTGCGGTGGTTGTGTCCGGGTTCGTGGGAGTGACTACCGTCCCGTTGATTGCTGGTGCATTGCCGCCGCAGAGACCGAACCCCGCCGATCCCGCCCCCCCAGGCGCTGGCGCACCACCACAGTTTGGAGTTGGATTAGCCAGAACCGCATCCCCGTTGATGGTGGTATTGGGCGCAGTAGGGGTGTTGGTTACCCCGGCGGTAGACGCAATTCCGAACGGGGCGGCCGGTCCAAGGTTTACCGGCGAGGAGCCTATGCCGAGGGCGGATCCGCCGCCCAGGCCTAGGACTGGATCTTGCTCGCCGCATCCCGCCACGAAAGCGCTCAGCAGCAACGCCATGGACCACATCAGTGGCTTGGTAACGCTTTGGGATCTGTTCATTTGTTTCCCTTCTTTATCTAATCCTGAAAAACATCGGTGCAACCGACCGACCCTTGCCGGTACTCAACCCGACGGTACTTATCCCACCTTTGTCCGCGAAACTCTGTTCGCTGGCATACACAACGCAAGCTTCTTTTCTTATGTGCGCTAGCACACATAAGACATCGGCTTCTGGATCCTCTGTACGCTCGCGCACATTGGGCGTAGGATGTGCCGATCCCTTGAGGGGAAGAAAAAGGGGACCTTGCTTTTGCTGGTCGGAGGAGACCATGAGTAAGAATCCCACTGCGTCCGGAACCCATAGCCCCACTGAAAATCATCTTCTCGCCGCGCTGCCCGCGGCGGACTACCAGCGCCTCCTGCCGGACCTGGAGTTCGTGCCGCTGCCCCTCGGCATGGCGGTCTACGAATCCGGCGGTAAACTGGACTACGTATATTTCCCCACCGACTGCATCGTGTCGCTCCTCTACGTCATGAAAAGCGGTGCTTCGGCGGAAATCGCGGTCGTGGGCTATGAAGGCCTGGTCGGCGTCGCGCTGTTCATGGGCGGGGAATCCACGCCCAGCCGGGCGGTGGTGCAAAGCGCGGGCAACGCGTACCGCCTGCCGTCAAAAACCCTCAAAAGGGAATTCGAGCAGAGCGGTCCGTTGCAGCATCTGCTGCTGCGCTACACCCAGGCGCTGATCACGCAGATGGCGCAGACCGCCGTTTGCAACCGGCACCACACGGTCGAGCAGCAACTGGCTCGCTGGCTGCTGTTGAGCCTGGACCGCCTGCCCTCGAACGAGCTGCGCATGACGCAGGAGCTAATCGCGAACATGCTGGGAGTGCGCCGTGAGGGTGTCACAGAAGCGGCCGGAAAGCTGCAAGCGGCCGGATTGATTGAGTACAGTCGCGGCCACATCAAAGTGCTCGACCGGCCAAGGCTGGAAGAGCAGGTCTGCGAATGCTACGCAGTAGTCAAACGGGAAACCGATCGCTTGCTTCCCGTGACGATCGCGACCTGACGCCGTGTCCGGCGTCCGCCGGACACGGCGTGATCCCGCTTGTGACGGCGCCGTACTTCCTCGCCGTCCGCACGACTAACGCCCCCAGGCACAGCTGGTACCCGAGAAAGCGCTCTCACCGAGCGCGAGCTTACTAAGAGAATTTTCTCTGCGTATGTATGCTGCCGAACAGAAATGGCGCTTCCCGAAGCGGACAATTTACGCACCCGATGAGGGGAATCATGACCTGGGAGATCGACGTGAACCGAGATCGTCTAGAAGGCATCTGGAAGCAGTTCAGCGGGAAAGTGAGAGAAGAGTGGTGCCGTCTGACCGGCGACGCGACGGGCATGGTCGCCGCCCGGCGCGAGCAGCTCATCGGCTGGAACCAGGAGGGGCGCGGGATCTCGCAGGAGGCGGTCGAGCATCAACTCAAGGAGTTCCAAGTTCGCAACCGCGATTGGGACCTCAGCAATCGCTAGAACGGGGTGAACCCGCCAGCTTCCGCGAGGTTCGCTGGTCTTTATCGTCGTAATTACGTGGAGAGTTTCAATCATGCAACGACTTAAATGGTTTTCCGCTTTTTTCGGTGTTGTTCTGTTGGCGGGCATTCTGGGTTGCGCGGCCACCTCGACGCGGGAAGGCACGGGCGAGTACGTGGACGACTCGGCGATCACGGCGAAGGTGAAGTCGGCGATGCTCGGTTCGTCCGGCCTGAAATCCACCGACATCCATGTCGAAACTTTCAAATCGGTGGTGCAATTGAGCGGCTTCGTGAATTCCCAGGCGCAGATGGCCCAGGCGGTCCGGGTTGCAGAAGGCGTAAGCGGCGTGAAGTCGGTCAAGAATGACATGCGGCTCAAATAG
>Ga0307469_10000012_pt1 | contig 117042 bp, 115 predicted proteins | sample atmos_gasesAM2C__FD_203084 | JGI IMG/M metagenome (GOLD analysis project Ga0307469, IMG submission 203084) | Hardwood forest soil microbial communities from Morgan-Monroe State Forest, Indiana, United States - atmos_gasesAM2C_515 | ecosystem: Environmental > Terrestrial > Soil > Temperate... | reverse complement strand
TGCCGAGGCTGGACACCATGGCGGCGGCGCCGAACACCGCGCCGAGGATGCGCTGCCCGAAGTACTCGCGCGCGAGGACCGCGTAGAGCGGCATCACGCCGCCGTAGGCGAAGCCGAAGACGGCGGCGACGGCGTAGAACTCGCCGAGACGCGAAGCGGAGATGAACGCGAACGCGGCGAGCGCCTGGATGACGAGCCCCGCGATCAGCACGCGCTTCACTCCGAGGCGGTCGGCCGCCACGCCGAGCGCGAGACGGCCGCCGAGCCCGGCGACGCCCTCGACGCTGTAGACCGTCACTGCGGCGAGCGGCGCGATCCCGCAGGTCATCGCGTAGGTGACGGTGTGGAAAATCGGACCGGCGTGCGCCGCGCAGCAGGCGAAGAAGGTCAGCGCGAGAACGATGAACGGGGCCGAGAAGAACGCGTCGCGCAGGCTAGTCCGCGGTCCTTCCGCTGCCGTCGGTCCGACCGCAGAGGCCGGCGGCCGGCGCACGAAGAGCGCCGCCGGAACGAGAGTCGCCCACACGAGCACCGCGATGACGAGCTGCGCCGCCCGCCAGTCCATCTGCGTGATGAGCCATGCCGCGAACGGCGACATGGTCATCGGCGCGATGCCGACGCCGACCGAGACCAGCGACACGGCGAGGCCGCGGTGCTCGCTGATCCAGCCCATGACGGCGGCGATCATCGGCGAGAAGAAGCTGCCGACGGCGATGCCGACGAGCAGGCCGAAGGCGAGCTGGAACTGCAGCGCGGTCTGCGCATGGCTCGCGAGGAACAGGCCCAGTCCCAGCAGCACCGCGCCCGCGAGGACCACGGGCCGCGGGCCGATGCGGTCGCTGAGCGCGCCCCAGCCGAAGCCCGCCGCGCCCATCGCGAGGAAGTTGAGCGTCATGGCGGTCGACACGGCCGTCGTCGACCAGCCGGTCGACTCGGTGATCGGCCGCAGGAACACCGCGAGCGAGAACATCGCGCCGACGGCGATGCAGGTCATTAAAGCGCCGAGCGCCACCATCACCCAACCGTAACGTGGCTCTTTCATGACGCCTCCGCAGCGGCCTTGAGCGCCGCGATATCGATCTTTCTCATCTTGAGCATCGCCTCCATGACGCGCTTTGCCTTCTTGGCGTCCTTGTCACTCATCAGCTTCCCGAGAATGCTCGGGTTGACCTGCCAGGAGAGGCCGTACTTGTCCTTGAGCCAGCCGCACATCGATTGCTCGCCGCCCTGCGACAGCTTGCTCCAGTAGCGGTCGACTTCCTTCTGGTCCTTGCAGTCCACCGACAGCGAGATCGCCTCGGTGAACTTGAAATGGGGTCCGCCGTTCAGCGCGATCATGCGCTGGCCGGCGAGCTCGAACTCGACCGTCATCACGCTGCCCTTGGGCCCGGGCCCGGCCTCGCCGTAACGCGCCGTCTTCAGGATCTTCGACTTGGGAAAGATGGAAACGTAGAACTTCGCCGCCTCCTCGGCCTGCGTGTCGAACCACAGGAATGGCGTGATCTTCTGCATGGCTCAGGCTCCTTTGTACGAGGGGGTGAGTCGGTCGGCGCGCAGCAGCACCGCCGAGAGCAGCGCGGCGACGCCGCCGAAGATCGCGCCGAAGACGAAGGCGAGCTGGTAGCCCCCGGTGAGTGCGGCCGGCATCGCGGCGCCGGCGGCGAGCAGGCTCTCGGTGCGCGCCGCGGACAGGCTCGCGAGCACCGCGAGCCCCAGCGATCCGCCCATCATGAACGCGGTGTTGACCACGCCCGAGGCGAGGCCCGAGTCGCTGGGCTCGACCTCGCTCATCGCGACGAGCAGTATCGGGTTCAGCGCCATTCCGCAGCCTATGCCCAGTATCGTCATCGCGGGCAGGACGTGCACCCAGAAATTTCCCTCGGCCGGCGAGAAGGCGAAGAGCGCGAGCCCGATCGCGGCGAGCGCGAGGCCGGCCGCGAGCGGCAGCCGGTTGCCGAAACGCATCACCATCTTGGCGGAAATCCCGAGCGAGAACGCCGCCATGATGAGGTTGGCCGGAAGGAACGCGAGACCGACCTGCATCGGCGTATAGCCGAGGACGAGCTGCATGTAGAGCGCCGAGATGAAGAACCAGGCGAACATCGACGCGGACCACAGCGCGCCGGTCACGCTCGCGACGGAGAGATTGCGGAACCGGAACAGGCCGAGCGGCATCAGCGGCGCCTCGGTGCGCGCCTCGACGAGGATGAACAGGGTGAAGAGCGCGACACCGCCGCCGATGAAGAACAGCGTACGCGGCGAGGTCCAGCCGGCCTCGTTGCCGTTCACGATGCCGTAGATCGCGAGCATCAGCGAGAGCGTGATGATGATCGCGCCAGCGACGTCGAGGCGCTGGCCGGCGCCCGGCGGGCGGTCGTCCGGCAGCAGCGCGATGCAGAAGGCGCAGATCGCGATGCCGATCGGCAGGTTGACGAGGAAGATCCAGTGCCAGTTGAGGCCGCTCGTGAGAAGGCCGCCGACCAGCACGCCGATCGAGCCGCCCGCCGCACAAACGAAGCCGTAGATGCCCATCGCCTTGGCGCGCTCTTCGGGCTCCTGGAACAGGTTCATGATCAGCGAGAGCGCGATCGACGACACCACCGCGCCGCCCAGTCCCTGGGCGAAGCGCGCGCCGACCAGCAGCCACTGCGAATTGGCGAGCCCGCACACGAGCGAGGCGGCGGTGAAGAAGAGAGTGCCGCCGACGAACAGCCGCCGCTGCCCGTAGAGGTCTCCCAGACGTCCGCCGAGGAGCAGGAACCCGCCGTAGGTGAGCATGTAGGCGTTCACCACCCACACGAGCGTCGCTTCGGTGAAGCGCAGGTCCTCGCGGATCGAGGGCAGGGCGACGCCCACGATGGTGGTGTCGAGCACGATCATCAGCTCGCCCAGGCACAGGACGATGAGGGCAAGCCAGCGCTTGCGGCTGTCGAGAGTCACTTTTCGGTTCCTTGTATCGGAGGTCTACGATTGGTCGCGCAAGCTACTTTTTCCTTGCGCGCTCCTTTTCCATCTCGCGGAAGCGCTCGATCGACTCGCTCGGACCGAAATCCTCCAGCTCGAAGAACTGCCGGACTTCGATCTCGGCCGCCCCGCCGTCGATGGAGGGATTGGGATAGCGCCTCGCCCACTCCATCGCCTCGTCGCGAGACTTCACCTGGATGATGGTGTAGCCGGCGATGAGCTCCTTGGACTCGGTGAAGGGCCCGTCGATCACGGTGCGCTTGGCTCCCGAGTACTTGACGCGCCAGCCCTTGGAGGTCGGCTTGAGTCCCGAAGCATCGAGCAGGACGCCCGCCTTCTGCAGCTCCTCGTGGTACTTCTGCATCTCGCCGAGCAGCTTCTCGGTGGGCATTACGCCCGCTTCGGAGTCCTTCGTGGCCTTTACTACGATCATGAATCGCATAGGAATTTCTCCATTCGTTCGGGAGCGGGAAATGTCTCGCTCTAACACCACGACGGACGAGGCCGGGCGAAATCGACACCTTGAACCAACTTTTTCTAGCCGTCTATCGCGTGGTAGGCGGTGGTCCGGAGATCGCGATTGACCGCGGAAGCGCCGTTACTTTCTGCGGACGCGTTTCGTCTCCTCTGCGAGCAGATCGGCGAGGCGCTCGAGGGTTTCGCTCCAGCCCTGGTTCTGGCCGCGGCCGGCCTCGCCGGGCGGCGTGGTCTGGCGCACGGTGAGCTTCGTCTTGCCGCCCTCATCGGCGAACGTCACCGTCGTCAGCAGCTCGTGGCCGGGGAGCATGTCCAGGATCGCGGTGAAGACGATGCGCTCGTTCCGGACGATCTCGCGGTACACGCCGTGGAACGGGCTGTCCTGGCCGTCGGGCCCGCGCATCACGAAGCGGTACGCGCCCCCGGTGCGGAAGTCGATATCGCAGCCCGGCAGCGTGAAGCCTTTCGGGCCCCACCATTTGCGGAGGTGCTCCGGCTCGGTCCACAGCTTCCACACGAGCTCGCGCGGCGCGTCGAAGACGCGCGTGAGGATCATCTCGCCCGAGCGCCTGCCTTCGACGAAGTCCTTCAGCGAAGTGCCCACGATCTGCGTCCACCCCGCCATGAAATTCTTTCGTGCGAACGCGGGAAGCTTCGGGAAGGTTTCCAGGCCTTCGTGCGTCAGCCTGACTCTCGTCTTGCTTCCTTCGGCGAACAAGTCGAAAGTGACCAGGGAGTCGCCCGCGTGGCCTTCGTAGCGCCAGGTGTACGCGAGGCGCTTGTTGGGAATCGCCTCGGTGACCTTGCAGCGGTGGGCATACCTGAAGCCCTCGTGCTCGACGTCGAACTGAAACTCGAAGCCGACTACCGGAGCGAATTCACGGAGGTCGAAAGACCATTGCTTGATGTCGTCCCTGTCGGTGAGCGCCCTCCAGACGAGCGCCACAGGGGCGTCGAACGTGCGCTCGACGACGAGCGGCTCGTGTTTCGTCGCGAGATTACTTTTTGCGGCCATCTCTTTTCTCCTTGCGTTGAATGTCCTGTACTTTGTTCTTGCGTTGCAGCTCCTTGAGGTAGCGCTCCAGCTTGTCGAAGCTCTCCTCCCAATGGCGCCGGTAGACCTCGACCCAGTCGGCGACGCCCTTGAGCGGGGTCGCCTGCAGCCGGCAGGGCCGCCATTGCGCCTCGCGGCCGCGCTCGATCAAGCCCGCGCGCTCCAGCACCTTCAAGTGCCTGGAGACAGCGGGAAGGCTGATGTCGAAAGGCTCGGCCAGTTTCAGGACCGAGGTTTCCCCGGAGGCGAGGCGCGCAAGGATCGCGCGCCTCGTGGGATCGGCGAGGGCGGCAAAGGTGGTGCTGAGGCGGTCGGGGGGCATGTTCGATCGGGCTGTTCCTGTATTTAACCGAAAGGTTAAATATAAACCTGCGCCTTGTCAAGTGCTGTGGCCTGCGCGCTTTATTGGTATATCGTTATCAGCGGCCGCGGTACAAACGACCGCGCCGTGGGACTGAAAACGCAGAACTGAGATGATCCACGAGCTTCCCCGCCGCGATGGCTGAGCCCTACCATTCCCGTTGCAAGCTTCGATGCCCGTTCACGGACACATGGGTAAGCCTAGGGGCTGCTGCCAAATGCGCTCCTTTCGGATCTGCCGCCGGGTCGGACCGAGGCTTCACCGCTCGCAGGCTGATCTCCCCATCCAAAGCCGCTCGCCATAGCGAACAGATTGATCGCGCCAAAAAGCAGATAGCTCCCTGCCACGATCCAGTAGAGGCCGTCCAACGACCCATGCAGCGAGCTGATCCAATAGCCCCCGGCCGCGAACACCACGAGAAGGCGTACGAGGCCCGCGGCGAAAGGCCACGCCATCTTCCCCGCGCCCTGGCTTGCGAAATAGAGCGACATGCCCACGCCGAAGAACGCGTAGAGCGGCGCTACGCGCGCGAGGTATGCGGATCCCGATTCCACCACCTGGGCCTCGCGGCTGAAGAGATGGATCCAAGCCTCCGGGAACAGTGCCGCCGCCAAACCGATTGCCCCGGTTGCCACGGCGGAAGCGAGCGCGCCCGTCCACGCGATTCTGCGGGCGCGCGCCTGCAGCCCGGCGCCCACGTTGGTGCCGACCATGGTGACCGACGCCGTCCCCAACGCGAAAAGAAGCGGGATGAGGATGTAGTCGAGCCGGGACGCCAGCCCATACCCGGCAATGGCGTCGCGGCCATACGCCCCGACTAACCCGGTCGTAAGCACCACCGTCAAATTCGCGACGACGGTCCCGACGGCCGACAGCAGTCCAACTTTCAGAATGTCCATGAAAAGGCGCCGCTCGAGCCGGGCCGGCGCGAGGCGGATCGGACTGCGCGATGAACGCATATAGAGAGCGAGCACGACGAGAGACCCCACATTGAAACAGATGAGCGCCAAGCCCGCCCCCGCTACGCCCATGCTCGGCACCCAGCCCCAGCCGAAAATAAAAAGAGGGGAAAGCGCGAGGGTGATCAACGCCCCACCCGCCGTGACGATCGCCGGCACGCGGACCTCTCCTGCGCCCCGAAGCGCCGAAGCGAGAAGATTCAATATCCAGCCGGGAACCGCGGCGAGGAAGAGCACGTTCGCGTACAGGAGCGCATTGGCGAGCACGTCGCCCTGAGCTCCCATCAGGGTGAACAGCGCCGGCCCTCCCGTCCAAACGCCGACGGTGAAGCTCGCGCCGAACGCACATGCGACGACCACGGCGTGCACGGCCAAGGCCTCGGCGTCCTGCCTTCGCCCTCCGCCGATCGCTCGGGCGACAGCGGAGGAGACACCGCCTCCGATGCCGCCGTTGGACATCATCGTCATCAGCATGAACACCGGGAAAACGAGCGCCACACCCGCGAGTGCGTCTATGCCGAGGAAGCTCACGAAGTAGGTTTCGGCCACGCCTACGAACGTCTGAAGCGCGAGCACGACAAGCACGGGCCAGGCCAGCGAAAGAAGTGATCTTGCAATAGGCCCCTTCAGGAGGAGCTCGAGGGCGGTGGCGCTCATTTCGCGTTCCCGATCGTTGCAGCCGCCGTGGCGGGCGTCAATTGTGGCAGATCAAGGCCGCCTTTTCCGGAGTAGACGATGAACTTGAAGGGGTTGAATTCCTGGTACTTCTCCGTGAGCTTGAGGTAGGCAAGGCGCTCCATGGAATACAGGCGGACGCTGTCGGGATATCTACCGCGGGCCCAGTCCAGCGCGTTCGCCGCCAGCTCGTACCTGCCGTCGGCGATCATGCGCTCAACACCCCGCGACAACTGCCCTTCTGTGACCCCGAGATAGTCGACCAGCATCGAGCCGCGGTCCCCGCGGCCGAGGGCATCCATGCCTTGCAGGTCCGGCTGCCAGTAGCCCACGGTCTGGTGAAAAACCCGGTTGATCACGTTCTCGCGCATGACCAGGTAGGGCACGTGCGCGCTCGGCTCTCCGGCGATCAGCCCGGGCGGAATGAGGTTTGCCTGCTGAATGGCCGAGCGGTCGTTGCCCCGCTGGATTGCGGCAAGCACCTCCGCACGGAGCCAGGCGAGATGAGATTGCATCGCCGCCAGGGTCGCGGGCGTGGCAAAGATGCGGTTCAAGGGCTCGTGTCCGTGCAGCACGTGACGGGGCTTGAGTCGCGTCACCACATCGATCGCCTCCAGCAGGCCGCCGAGATTTCCCTCCTCGGCGAAGGGCGCGCCGAGGAAGGGCATGATGAAATCGCCGACGAAAAGCGTACCGTGATCCGGTACATGGATGAACAGGGCGTCGTCGGTTTCCCCGCCGTGCACGGGAATGAGCTCCAGGCGTGTGCCACCGATCTTCAGCTCGGTCGGGCGGGCTATCATCACGTCCGGCTTGAAGGTCGTGACCTCGTCCAGGTCGAAGCGCTCGCCGAAGAACCGTCTGGCGAACGTGCGCGGGGCGGCGTTCACGCGCGAGATTTCATCGCGGTAATTCGCGCTGGCATAGAACTTCAGGCGCGGGTTCAGGCTCCGGAAATAGCGATGGCCCCCAACATGGTCCCAATGCGCGTGCGTCACAAGGATGGCGGTGAGTTCCGGCAGGCCGGGCGCGTAGGCCCGCAGCGCCGCGTAGGCTGCCTCCGCCGAGTCGGGGCGCGTGCCCGCGTCGATTCCTATCAGCTCCTGCCCATCGTCCGACACGACGAAGTAGTACTCGGTGAACTCGAAACCAGACAAGGCATAGATTTTCTTCGGCACGATCTCGACGATCCGCTTCCCAGAAAACGTGTGTCCCGAGGCGTGGTCGACGGAATTCGGAGCCGTCACGGTTATGGACTTGTCGAAGTCGGGGAATCCGCTCAGCCGCAGAAATTCGAGCGCCCTGGGCTCGTCGCCGTCTTCCTTCGCCAGCCTGGCAAGGGCGAAGTAGACCTCCCGGGCCCATCCCGGATGCGGCGCCTTGTCCATGTTCTGCAGGCACCAACTAAGCTCGTCTTTCGCTGCCTGCCTTTTGCCGAACGTGCTGGGTAGCTGAGCGTATACCACCCCCGATATCCACCGCACGACGTATATGTTCCCGCTCGACTTCTCTTTGGCCTCCTCGAGAATGCCGATCGTGTCCTTTACCCAGCCGTACCTGCGAAGGAGAAACACCTCGTTTGCGTGGCCCGCGCGCAAAGCCCCGATGGCCGACAGATAGAGGGACTTCTGCGCATCGGAGAGCCGTGGTTCGAACTCCTTCAGCAGCGCGGCAAGAAGCTCGGCACCCTCACGGTGAAGGTTCGCGTTGGCGTACTGTCCCATGAGCAGGAACAGCAGCTGCGGATCCTCGGGTGGCCCGGAACGATTGACTACCTTCAGGTACTCTAGCTCGGGCCGCGCACCCGATCGCGACGGGCTGCCGCCCTCCTTGTCCATTGCAAAAGGAACCACCATGGCGCCTATCAGCGCCAGCCCCACGAGGAATCGTCCGAAGATACGCATGTCCGCCTCCTTTGCACTACATATGAAGTAGTCACTATAATAATAGTAGTAACTTGCAGAAGAGAAGTCAATAGGCTATTCTTTAGCCATGGCGCGGTCGTACTCTTTGAAAAGCTGCCCGGTCGCGCGGACGCTGGACCTGATCGGGGAGCGCTGGACGATCCTCATCCTGCGCGATCTGCTGCTGCAAGGCCCCAGGCGCTACCAGGATCTTCAGGAATCGCTTGCCGGTGTCGCGCCGAATACGCTGTCGGCGCGCCTGAAGGACATGGAAGCGAACGGCCTGATCGAGCGCAAGCTCTACAGCGAGCACCCGCCTAGGCTCGAGTACCACCTGACCGACAGGGGAAAGAGCCTTGGACCCGTCCTGAAAGCTCTTCGGGCGTGGGGGCAGAACCACGCCTGAGGGGGTGGGTTTGTCAGGCGGTCCGCGCAATCCGGACTAGGTCTTCAGCCGGTACCTGATCCTGAAGACCATGGCGGGAAACGTTCCTCCTTCCGTTGTGCATATTCCACAAGCTACTGGTGGGAAGCTTAACAGCGCGCCCCTTTGCCCGGACCTAAGCTGGTGTTGCGCAGGGACGGTTTTGCAGGACCGACGGAAGGGGAAACGCCATGGGACCAAAGGCAATTGACGGAATGGACGCGTGTGACGTGCTCGGTGCGGCCTTTGCAAGGGGATGCGCCCCGGAGGGCGCCGTGCCGATCGGGTTCGACGCTTCGGCCGGCACGGCGAGACCCGGGCAGGGGTGCAATGCGCACTTCGAGGCGGCACTCAATGCGATCGCGCAACGCTTTCCTCAAGCGTCGGGAGAACGCTCTAGGTTTTGATCCGGTATCCCGTCCTGAAGATCCAGGCGACGACCGCGAGCGACACCGCCAGGAACAAGCAGGTCATCGCGAGGCTCACCTCGACGCTCACGTCGGCCAGCCCGAAGAAGCTCCAGCGGAAACCGCTCACGAGGTAGACCACGGGGTTGAACAGGGAGACCGTCTGCCAGAAGGGCGGCAGCATGTCGATCGAGTAGAAGCTGCCGCCGAGGAACGTCAACGGGGTGATGATGAGGAGCGGTATGGCCTGGAGCTTCTCGAAACCGTCGGCCCAGATGCCGATGATGAAGCCGATGAGGCTGAAGGTCACCGAGGTCAGCACGAGGAAGAGGATCATCCACACGGGATGCTCGATCCGCAGAGGCACCAGCGTGGACGCGGTCGCGAGGATGATGAGGCCGAGAATGATCGACTTGGTCGCGGCCGCCCCCACGTAGCTCACGACGATCTCGAAATAGGACACGGGCGCCGACAGGAGCTCGTAGATGGTCCCGGTGAACTTGGGAAAGTAGATGCCGAAGGAGGCGTTGGACAGGCTCTGCGTCAGCAGCGACAGCATGATGAGTCCCGGCACGATGAAGGCGCCGTAGCTGACGTTCTCGACCTCGGGTATGCGCCCGCCGATCGCCGCTCCGAAGACGACGAAATACAGCGCCGTCGAGATCACCGGGGCGATGATGCTCTGCATCAGAGTGCGCCCGGTTCGCGCCATCTCGAACCTGTAGATCGCGCCTATCGCGTAGATGTTCATTTCCTGTCCTGAACGAGGGTGACGAAGATGTCCTCGAGCGAGCTCTGCGTGGTCTGCAGGTCCTTGAAGCGGATTCCCGACTCGCTCAGGTCCCTGAGCAGCGAGGCGATCGCCGTGCGGTCACCCTTTTCGTCGTAGGTGTAGATCAGGTCGCCTCCTTTTCCGGCGATCTCGAGGCGGTAAGCGGAGAGCGCGGGCGGGATGCGCTCGAGGGCGTGCTCGAGGTGCAGCGTCAGCTGCTTCTTTCCGAGCTTTCTCATGAGCTCGGTCTTCTCCTCCACGAGGATGATCTCGCCCTTGCTGATCACCCCGATCCGGTCGGCCATCTCCTCGGCTTCGTCGATGTAGTGCGTGGTGAGGATGATGGTGACGCCGGCGATCTGGAGCGAGCGCACCAGCTTCCACATGTCCTGCCGGAGCGTCACGTCGACTCCGGCGGTCGGCTCGTCGAGGAAGAGGATGCGCGGCTCGTGCGACAAGGCCTTGGCGATCAGCAGGCGCCGCTTCATGCCGCCCGAGAGCGTCATCACCTTGTTGTCCTTCTTGTCCCACAGCGACAGGTCCTTCAGCACTTTTTCTATGTGTGCCGGGGCGGGCGGCTTGCCGAACAGACCGCGGCTGAAGGACACGGTATTCCACACCGACTCGAACGCGTCGGTCGTCAGCTCCTGCGGCACTAGGCCGATCAGCGAGCGCGAAGCGCGGTAGTCGCGGACGATGTCGTGGCCGTCGACCCGTATCGTTCCTTCGCTCGGGTTGACGATTCCGCAGACGATGCTGATCAGCGTAGTCTTGCCGGCCCCGTTCGGACCGAGGAGCGCGAAGATCTCGCCCCTGCGGATTTCGAGGTCGACGTTCTTCAGCGCCTTGAATCCGGAGGCGTAAGTCTTGGAGAGCCTGGAAACGGAGATGACGGGCTGCATGAGCGCGAAGTATGCGGCGCACGGCGCATTTCCGCTATCATCGGCGCCAGATGGCCCGCCCTTCCAAGAAAAGCATGAGCACCGGCGCACCCAGATCGGGTGGAAAGGTCGCGCCGCAGCGCATCGCCGATCTCGCTGCGGCGAGCCGCATCCTCGCCGCGCAGGGCGTGGTCGACGGCTTCGGCCACGTCTCGATGCGCCATCCTTCCGCGCCCGACCGCTACCTGATGGCGCGCGCCCTCGCGCCGGCGCTGGTCACGCCCAAGGACATCATCGAGTACGACCTGGAGAGCAATCCCTGCGACGCGAACGGCCGCGCCAGCTTCCTCGAGCGCTTCATCCACGGCGAGATCTACAGGGCGCGCTCCGACGTGATGGCGGCGGTCCACAGCCATTCGCCGTCGGTGATCCCCTTCGGCCTCGTCGACGTCCCCATGCGCGCGATGTTCCACAACGCGGCCTTCATCGCCGCGGGCGTCCCGGTGTTCGACATCCGCGAGAAGTTCGGCGCGACCGATCTCCTGGTCGGCAACGGCGCGAAGGGGGAGGCTCTCGCCGAGATCATGGGCAAGCAGGACGTGGTGCTCATGCGCGCGCACGGCAGCGTCGCCTGCGGGCCCTCGCTCGAGTCGGCGGTGTTCCGAGCCGTCTACACCGAGGTCAACGCCCGCATCCAGCACTGGGCGATCGCGCTAGGAAACGGCTCGCCCATTGCGGCGCTCGAGCCGGAGGAGGGCCGGCTCGCCGACGCCGTCAACCTGACCGCGGCCACGCGCGCCTGGAATCTGTGGCGCACCATGGTCCGCACCCAGGTAAACTGGTAGAGATCCCGAGGAGGACCCCATGTCACAGGCCAAACTCAAGGAAGTCGGCGGACCTGCGCCGCTGCCCGAGCTCAAGCAGCAGCTCGTCGACTGCATCCGCATGCTCGAGCGCTCCGACATCATCGACTACAACGGCCATTGCAGCATCAGGCTCGACGACGGCCGCATCCTCATCAACATCGGCTCGTGCCAGCGCAGCCGGCTCACGGTCGACGACCTCTGCACCGTCGACCTCGAGGCGAACCAGCTCGAGGGGAAGGGCAACGCGCCGCTCGAGCGCCATCTGCACTGCGGCATCTACCGCGTTCGACCCGAGGTCAAGGCGATCGTGCACGCGCACCCGAAGTGGTCGACCTTCCTGACGATGGTCGGCGAGAGCTACAAGCCGGTGTACGCGCAAGGGTCGCTCGTCCATCCGGTGCCGCTGCTCGACTCGCCCAACTCGATCAACACCCGCGCGATGGCGGATCGCCTGGCCGCAACCCTGGGGGACCGGCCGGCGGCGCTGATGAAATCGCACGGCGCGGTTACGGTCGGCAAGGACATCGTCGAGGCGTTCGTGCTCGCGAACTACATGGAGGAGAACGCCTACCGGCAGTACATGGCGCTCGCGATCGGCAAGCCCTACGTCTTTAGCGACGAGGAGATCGCGCTGTGCCGCGAGAAGCTGTGGAACGCCGGGCTTTTCAGGCGCACTTGGGATCATTTCCGCGCGAAGCTCGGGTGAGCACCGGGTCGTTGCGGGAGTGGATAGGCCGGCAGCAGCGGGCAAGCGATGAAGTGTCGCTCGCCGCGATCAAGCACCTGGCTGCGCTCCTCGACGTCCCGCCCAGGACGTACAGGCGCGGCGATCCGGTCCCGAGAGCTTGGTACGTCGTCCTGTTCACCCCGGAGGAGCGGCAATCCCTGCTGGGGCCCGACGGCCATCCCGAGAAGGGGCAGTTCATACCACCCATCGCGCTGCCCAGGCGCATGTTCGCGGGCCGGCGCGCGTGGTTCCACGGCGTGCTGCGCATCGGCGATGAGGTCGAGCGGGTGTCGCGCATCGAGCGCATCGAGCCCAAGGAGGGACGCACCGGCAAGATGTGCTTCGTGACCGTGCGCCACGAGATATCCGGGCCGCGCGGGCTCGCCGTCGTCGAAGAGCACGACATCGTATTCCGCGAGGCGTCCAAGCCGGGCGCGCCGAAGCCGAAGTTCGCGCCCGCGCCGGGGCCGGCCGAATGGACGCGCTCGATCACGCCCGACAGCGTCCTGTTGTTCCGCTATTCCGCAGTGACCTTCAATCCGCACCGCATTCACTACGACGCCGACTACGCGCGCGGCAAGGAAGGCTACCCGGATCTGGTCATGAACGGCGGCCTGATGACGCTGCTGCTGTGGGAGCTCGCGACGTCCCAAAGCGGCAGGGAGCTGAAGTCGTCCTCGTCCCGGAATCTCAAGCCGCTCTTCGTCAACCGGCCGATCAGCGTCTGCGGCCGGCCGGTCGCGGGGGAAAACAAGGCGCGCATGTGGGCGCTCGATGCCGAGGGCGACCTCGCGATCGAGGCCGAGCTGGAGCTCGAGCCGGGATGAGCGGCGGGCCGCTGCGCGCCTTTAGTGTCATGAACCGGAGTGCAGTTTCGTCGCGCCGCCTATCGCCTTCCAGGCAGAGTGGCCGCCCTTCATGTACTTCGCATCGAATCCCAAATCGCGTAATGCAATCGCCGTCTTGCAGCCGACGTGGAAGCCGTATACGCAGAACACCACGACCGGGTCGGTCTTCGACAGCTCGCCAGCCCATTCCTCCACGCGGTCCGGGTCGTGCCAGGTGGCGCCCTCCATGATCTCCTCCTGCCGCGACATGGAGTGCCGCGGGCGAGCGTCGACGATCTGCACCGGCTTGCCGGCCTCGAGCATCGCCTTCACTTCCTCTACGCCCACGCCGGGCAAGTCGCCGAATTCCTCCTGGACCAGCGGCCGCGGCGGCTCGACTTTGGCTGCATCCTCATGGCGGCCTTCTGCCGCCTTCCAGTCGATGTTGCGTATGAACGCATCGACGTAGGCCCGCGCGTTCGCGCCGAAGTCGATGTGGTAGGCGTGCTCGTACATATCGAGCGCGAGGACGGGAATGCCGCCCGCGACGGCCTGCGTGTGCTCTGACGCATACTGGTTGATCAACCGTCGGTCGCGCGGGACGTAGACGAGCAACACCCACCCGGAACCGCCCGCGAGCGCGTTGCCCATGGCGGCGAACTCGTCGCGCCAGCGTTCAAACGACCCGAAGTCGCGCGCCAGCGCCTCGGCGAGCGCCCCCGTCGGCCGGGGGATATTGCGGCCTTTGGCGACCGGGGCTACGCCCAGGCTAGCGAAATACAGCTCGTGCAGCAGCGTCGAATTGAGCGCGGTCAGCTCCTCGCGCTTCAGGCCGTTGATGACGTAGCCAGGCGTCTTCGTGAAGTCGAGAGACTCCAGCTTCTCCGTGATGGCATTCAGCCGCCGCAGGGCTCCACCGTAGTTGTTCTCGTAGTGGCTCTCGATGAGCTTGGGCGTGAGGCCGTTCAGCAACCAGGGACGGCAGTAGATGGGTACGAGTTGGTAACGCATGGTGCTCCTTTCTCAGCGAAGTTTGTACGCGAGGACTCTCGCAGGCGAGGCGCCGTCCGCCGGCGCGGCGACGTACAGCGCATCGTCTTCGGGGACGAGCAAGCCGGTGCGGGCGCGCCGCGCGGTGGCTACCGATCCTTCGGCCGTATAGTGGTCGGGATCGTCCTGGCGTAGGACGTCGATCCGGCCCTCGCCGCAGACCACGTAGACGCGCTTGTGCGCCGCGCTGAAGAACAGATCGTCGGTGTCGCCTCCGATCGGCAGCTTGGCGACGATCCGGCCGTTGTCGATGTCGTAGACGAGGAGCACCGCCGGCGCGCGCGCGCCGACGAACAGGCGCCGTCCCGACTCGTCGAGGGCCATCGGAAAATTAGCGGCGGCGGGAACGCTCCAGCTCGCGATTACGCTTTGCTTGGCGCGATCGACGACCACGATACGCCCGGCGGTGGGCACGTTGACGAAGACGCGGGCGCCGTTCTTTTCCAGCTGGAACGATTCGGGATGACCGGGAAGGACGATGTCGCCTGCTGACGCGCCGGTCATCGCGTCAAGCGCTCGCAGCGCACCACGGCCGTAGCCGACGTAGACCTTTCGCGCCGCAGCGTCGTAGCGCAGGTTGTCGGCGTCCTCGAGCCCGGTGACGTGCCCGAGCAGGATCAGGGACTCCGCGTCGAGGATGTCTACGCGGTTCGCGCTGCCATTGGCGACGAACACGCGCCCGGTCTCCGGCACGTGAACGATGCCCTGCGGCTCGCCGAAGCCGGCGAGGCTGCGCTCGCGCTTGCGGCCGTTCAGGTCGAGCACCTCCAGCGTGTCGTTGCCGAGCGCGGCGACGAAGAGACGATGCCGCTTCGCATCCGCGCCGAAGTGATCGATACGGCCTTTCACGCCGGGCATGGCGATGTCGGCGATCGGCTCAGGGAGCATCGCCTGCGCCGCCGCCGCGGCCGGAAACAGAACGAGGCAAAACAAGAATGACTTCATGATCGTGGTTCTCTCCTGAAAGAAAAGGTCCAGGTCAATCCCAGGCGTAGCTCTCGGACGAGGTCGTCGCCGGCGTGCGCAAAGCGCAGCCCGAGGTCGAAGGTGAGATCGTCGTGCGCCCGCCAGATCGCGCCGATCAGCGCGGAGCTGGTTCTGGGGCTGCCCGACGCCTGCTCGCCGAAGACTTCCGCGACCGGACGCACCGGCCAGGAATAAGGGCCTTCGAGTATCGCCCCGAGGAAAAGATCGGGTTCGTGCTCGCGGTTCCACGCGAGCGCGGCGTTGAGGTGCAGGGTGCCCGCTTCCCAGCGCTGCGAGACAATGCCCGCGACAGACGCGCCGGTGCCCGACGCGCCGTGCACCTCGGGCAGCAGGACGCCGTACTCGGCCGCGACGTTCGGTCCATTCGAGTCCTGGAGCACGCCCTCGCGCAGCACGGTCTTCACGAACACGCCGGTGTCGACGATGGACGACTGCGGCGCGCCAGGGGCGTGATCGAGTGCGACCTCGCGCTGGCCCTCCAGGACCAGCTCGCTGCGCCACGGCAGGCCGATATTTGCGACGACGGCGGGGGCGACGCGGAACTTGTCCGCACCCTCGCGCAGCCAGCCGATGGGCCCCAGCTCGAGCTCGAATTCGCCGGAACCGGCGACGTCCGCGTCGGTGGAGTCGAAAGGACGGTAGGCGAGCGCGGGCGAGGCAAGCATCGCGATGAGGAGCGCCGTGGAAAGTCGCCGGATCATTTCCCGCCGTAGCCGAAGTCGTCGAACAGCGTGACGCTGTCGGCCTTGGTCCACACGCCCACCGCGCCGGCGCCTGAGATGTGCGCATCCTCCATCTCGATCGCCGCCTTGCCGTCGTAGATCACCCGGATCTTCTTCCCCGAGAACTCGACGCGCAGCGTGTGCCAGGCGTTCCCCGGCACCGGCGCGTCGACGTACTTGAGCGTGTTGCGCCGCCCGTTCGCCGTGTAGTAGAGCGACACGTTGTTCTCGAGCGCGTTGGCGCGCGCGACGTAGTAGTTGTCGCCGTCCTTCCAGCGCCAGACGAGGCCGCCGGCCTGGTCCTCGCGACCTGAAAGCGGCTTGAACTTCACCTCCACGTAGCCGTCCGCGATCGACGCGTCAGGCCTGACGCACCAGGGAAAGGTCCCGCTGCCCGATTGCTTGAGCACGTTCGGCTTGCTCGGCGCCGAGCTGTCCGCCTCGACCGCCCATTTGGGCGAGCCTCGCCCAGTCACGCCCGAGCGCCAGCCGGCGGGAACACCGCCCACCGGATCGGCATCGAATCCGGCGGTCTGGGCCGCCGCGGTCGCAGAGAACAATGTAGCCATGATGACGAGCCCTTTCATCGAAATGCCCCTTTCACAATTCCGGCAAGTCCGCCGCAGGCGATCGAGGGCAGCACCGGGAGCCGCTGCCACGCGAGCATGACCACCACGGTAAGCAGCAGCACCGTCTTGGTGAACGCGTCCGGCGCAGCGTGGGGCGCCAGCTGGACGATGGTCACAGCGAGGGTGGCGATGACCGCCGGGCTGATGCCCTTCATCGCCGCCTTGATCCACGCGAGCCGCCGCACGCGGTCGAGGACCGGCACGATCGAAAGCATCAACGCGAAGGAGGGCAGGAAGATCGCGATGGCCGCGACCACCGCGCCGGAGGCGCCGGCGACCTTGTAGCCCACGTACGCCGCGACCATGATGATCGGGCCCGGCGTGAGCTGCCCGATCGCGAGGCCGTCGATGAACTCCTGCGGCGTGATCCAGTGGAACTGATTCACGACCTGGTCCTGGATGAAGGCGATGATAGAGAGTCCGCCGCCGAACGTGACCGCACCGACCTTGAGGAAGAACCAGCCGACGTCCCACAGCCCGTGCGGTGCGCCCGCGCTCGCCGCCCCGCCCAGGCCGGCGAGCAGGGGCTCGGCCACGCGCTCGACCGCGATCAGGATCGCGGTCACGAGCGCCGCCAGCAGGCCCACCCTCCGCGAGTGGCGGAAGGCGACGCCTGCACAGCCCGCGAGGAGCAGCGTGCCGGCGACGCCCAGCCACGTGACCGCGGCGGCCGCGGCGATCGCGATGGCGATCGAGGCCCGGTCGACGATCGCGTTGCGCCCGAGACGCCAGGCGGTCGCGACGAAGATACCGAGCACGACGGGCCCGAGGCCGTAGAGCGCGTCGCGGAGCACCGGCACCGCGCCGTACGAGGAATACAGCGCAGTCAGCGCGAGCATGATCGCGAACGCCGGCACGGTGAAGGCGAGCCCGCCGACGAGACCGCCCCACCATCCGGCGCGCTGGTGGCCGGCGAAGATGCACATCTGCACTGCCGGCGCGCCCGGGAGCGTCTGCACGAGCGCGAGTCCCTCGAGGTAGCGCTCCTTCGTGATCCATGCGCGGCGCTCCTGCACCTCGGCTTGGATCAGCCCCCAGATCGCCGGCGCCCCGAAGCCGACGGTGCCGATCTTGAGAAAGGCGCCCGCCACTTCGAGGAGCCTCGTGGTTCTGTCGTTCATCGCGGTCTCCTTCATCGGTACGCGGCCGGGTTCCACGTGTGGACCTCGTCCTGCCCTTCCTTGCACCAGGCGTAGAGCGCGTCGTACATCACTAGGCCGTGCTTGAGCATCTCGTGGTCGTCGGCGAACTTGCGCGAGAGCCCGAGCGAGATCGCCGCGAGCCCGCTCGCCTGCGGCGCGAGATCCAGGCGCGCGGTATCCGCACCGCGCACGATCAATGCGAGGCGCTCGAGCGCCGGATCCGAAAGATGGAAATGCGTGAGGAAGGCGTCGAAGCTGCAGCGCTCGCCCTCGTGGGAGAAGTGCACGTCCGGAACGTCGTAGGGCACGGCGTCGCGCTCCTTTGCTGCGTCGAGCACCTGTTTCGTCGGCACGTACAGGAACTCGGCCTCGGGATCGACGAAGCGCGCGAGCAGCCATGGGCAGGCGATGCGGTCGATCTTCGGGCGCTCGCGCGTCACCCAGCGCGTGTTGGCCAGGGCGGGCTTGCGGTCGAGCGCGCCGCCCAGCGCCTTCCAGCCGTCCTCGATGCCGCCCTGCAGGTATTGCGCCGAGGGGATGCGCTCGCGCAGCGCCTGCGCCACGCCCCGGCTGACGTCGCCGCCGTGGATGCAGTACGCAACAACGCGGCTCGCGCGCGGCAGCTCGCCCGCCCACTCGGTGACGCGCTCCGGGTCGCGCCACAGCGCGCCCTGGATCATGTCGGTCGCGCTCTGAAACGCCGAATGCCGGCGCACGTCGATGATCAACGGAGGCCGATCGCCGCGGAGCGCCGACTGGAGTTCCTTGCCTGAGATTGATGCGTCCATTTGCTTCCTCGCTCCGATGGAGTCAAGTGAAGCAGAGCTTGGACGCGGAACGTCTTGGACCGGCTTGGGACCGGGCGGGGAGTCTGCGTTTTCCCCGCGAGGGCAGCATATTGAACCTGCGCGGCTGCGATGTCAAATGTGAGAAAAAAATCCTTGTGAAGCGGCGGCTTGAAGGCGAATCATGTCGTTGTCGTAAACCGGGAGAAACGCTTATGGAGGTGCCGAATGTTGACCGAATCCAGCAACAGGGGATTGGACTACAGCAAGACCCGCCACACGCCGGGCAAGGATGATCTCGAGCTAAGCGCCGCGGGGCAGGCGCTGCTCGCCTCGATCGAGGAATCGACGCGGCCCAAGGAGCTCGCCGCGGCGTTTCCCCGGATCGTGAATCGCATGGCGAGCCTGTGGAAGTCACCGCGGCAGATGGACCGATATTTCGAAGATCTGCTCACCGACACTCGTGGGAGCCGCCAGGGCTTTGCGCTCGGCATCCTCATGGAGCTGAGCACGCTCAAGGATTACTACCAGACCAAGGTGTTTCCGCCCACGGGACGCGAAGGCGTGTGGGACGCGGAGGCGCTGGCCAGGCGCAAGCTATGAAATCGTCTTCTCGACCATCGCCCTGAGCTCTGCTTTCGTTTGATTTTTCACATCTTTCTAGGGGAAACCCGCTACTTTTTGGCACCGGGGGAACGGTCATCGGCATGAATCGTGCGTGGGCTGAGTACCGTTCTGGGAGGGAGGACCGTGTTTGCCAGTTCTTTGCGGAGCAAGCCGCTCGCGGGCGAGGAGTCCGCTTCCAGCCTTAGACACGCAGACGCCATAGGCCTGCGGCGGCGCGTCGCCTTCATCGCCCTGTTGTGCCTGGTCACCGTCGGCGTCGTCACGTGGCGCATGGTGTACCTCGGCCAGCAGCGCGTGATCGAGCACCAGGCGCTCGAGGTCGCGGAGATCGTGGCGCGGTCCGCCTTGAGTGCTCGGTCGGTGTACACCAAACAGATCGTGGAGAAGCTGAATCGCGACGGCTTCGGATCCCGCTCCGATTTCGATCACAACGCGGGTTACGTGCCGCTCCCCGCCCAATTTCTGAAGATGTTCGGCCGGCAGGTCAGCGAGGAGAACAACGGCTTGTTCAGCTACAAGCCGGTGAGCAAATGGAATCTCGAGCCGAGCCAGTACCTGGGCGACGACTTCCAGCGCTGGGCCTGGCCGCAGCTGGAAATCCAGGACCAGAACGCGCCGACGGCTCCCATCGAGTGGAAGCCCGTGTGGCGCATCGAAGACGTGAAGGGCGCCAAGGTTCTGCGCTACTTGCGTGCCGACGCGGCCTCAGCCCAGTCGTGCGTCGGCTGCCACAACGTGCATGAACTGACGCCGGCCATCCGCGCGCGGCGCATCGAAGTGGGCGTCGCGCAAGGAAAGCAGTGGCGCCTCCACCAGCTCCTCGGCGCCATCGACGTCGCCATACCTCTCGACAAGGTCGAAGTGTTCGCGGCGGACCAGAACCGGACCACGTTGACCGTCATCATCGGAGTGATCGCGGCCGGCGTTCTGATCCTGGGATTCCTCGTATCTCTGGACGTTACCCGCTCGCGACGGATGGCGCGCGAGCTGAGCTGGCAGGCGCACCACGACTCGCTCACGGGGCTCGCGAGCCGTGCGGCATTCGAGCAGCATGCCGAGGAGCTGCTCAGTCACGCGCGAGGCAGCGGCGGCGAGCACGCCCTGTTGTTCATGGATCTGGATCAGTTCAAGGTCGTCAACGACACCTGTGGGCACACCGCGGGCGATGAGCTGCTGCGACAGCTGAGCGGCGTGCTGAAGGCTCAGGTGCGAACGAACGACATGTTGGCGCGCCTAGGAGGAGACGAGTTCGGCGTGCTGCTCGAAGGCTGTCCGACCGCCAAGGCGATCGAGATCGCGGAAAAGCTGCACGCCGCTACGCAGAATTTCCGGTTCACCTGGCAGGGCAAGAGTTTCTCCGTGGGCATCAGCATCGGCATGGGGCAGATCTCCGCCACGACCGAGTCGGTCGCGACAGTCATGAGCCAGGCGGACTTGGCCTGCTATGCCGCCAAGGACGCCGGGCGAAACCGGATCCACGTGTTTTCGGCGACGGACGTCGAGATCAGCCGCAGGCGCAGCGAAATGGAGTGGATCTCGCGCATCAGCCGCGCGCACGAGGACGGCAAGCTGAGCTTGGCGGTGCAAGACGCCCGATATCTGAAGACCGGGACGCATCCCAAGCTCTACCGCGAAATGCTCCTGCGCATGGTCGACGAGGACGACAAGCCGGTGCCGAGCGCGACGCTCATCGCTGCGGCCGAACGCTTCAATTTCATGCCCACGATCGACCGTTGGGTGGTGAAGACCGTACTGGGCGCGATCGGGCGCCGCGAGCTGGAAGTCGGCGAGAACGATATCGTCGCAGTGAACCTATCCGGAACGTCGCTCAACGACGACCATTTCCTGGATTTCATCCGCGAGCAGATCGGACAATTGCCGCCGGGCACCTCGAGCTACGTCTGTTTCGAGATCACCGAGACCGCCGCGGTCGCCAGCGTCACCCGGGCGCGCGCGTTCATCGAGGCAGTGCGGGCGATGGGCTGCAAGTTCGCGTTGGATGACTTCGGCTCGGGATCGAGCTCGCTCGTTTACATCAAACATCTGCCGGTCGACTTCGTCAAGATCGAAGGCAGCTTCGTGCGCGCCATCCTCACCGACTCGGTTGCGCGCGCGATGGTCGAGGCCGTGTGTCACATCGGCCGCGCGATCCACGCGACCTTGATTGCGGAATGGGTCGAGACCGACGCCTTGTTGAATCAGGTCATGGAGCTCGGCATCGACTACGCGCAGGGTTCTGCCGTGGCAGCCCCGCAGCCGCTGCGGCTTCTCGCCCCAAGCGAGAGCCTGCGTATCGCGGCGCACGGCAAGCCGGCGGCGAGTCGGCCCGCCTTCCGGCGCGATGACCCGGCCACCGGTCGCGCTTTCGATGGGCGCAACGCCGCCTGAGCGGCGCCGCGCTCAAATCGTCCGCTCTACTATCGCCCGGAGCTCCGGCGTCACCTCGGGCTCGATCCCGAACCACGCTTTCCACGCTGGCCGCGCCTGGTTGAGGAGCATGCCCAGGCCGTTTATCGTGCGGTTGCCGCGTTTTCGTGCCGCAGCGAGAAACGGCGTCTCGAGCGGAATGTAGATGATGTCGGCCGCGAGCGCGCTTCTCGGCAGCTTGTCGAGCCTGAGGTCGAGCGCCGGGTTGCCGACCATGCCCTGGCTGGTGGTGTTGACGACCATCGCCGCCCCGTCCAGCGCCTCGTGGCGGTCGTCCCAGCGCAGCGCCCTGATCGGGGCGCCGAATCCCTCCGCGATCTCTTTTGCGCGCTCGAAGGTGCGGTTGACGAGACGAATCTCGCGCGCGCCCTCCCGAGCGAGTCCGTAGCATACGGCGCGCGAGCCGCCGCCTGCGCCGATGACCGCGATCGGTCCGGAGTCGGGCCGCCAGCCGGGTTGCTCCTGCCGGATCGCCTGGATGAATCCGTAGCAATCGTTGTTGGTGCCCGCGAGCGACCCGTCCGGCCTGACCAGCACGCAGCTGATCGCGCCTATGCTCTTCGCGAGCGCGTCGACCTCGTGCACGATCTTCATCGCCTCCTGCTTGTGCGGGATAGTGATGTTGACGCCGGCGAATCCCAGCGGGTGAAGCGCGTGCAGGGCCGCGGCCAGATGCTCGGGCCGGATCGCAAGGGGCAGGTAGCGTCCCGCGAGGCCGTGCTTCTCGAGCCAGTAGTTGTGCATCATCGGAGAGCGCGAATGCATCACCGGCCAACCCATGACGCCTGCGAGGAGGAAACGGTCGGGCTGGGGACGGGTCATCGCTGCATTTTCGCATGCATCTGATAGGCTGATGCGATGCTGGGATCGGCCAGGAAAACCCCCGAGCGTCTCAGGGCGCTCGATCGGGTGCAGGAGTGGACGCGCGAGCGCTTGGAGCTGGCGGCTGACGCGGCGATCCACGTGTGGGAGCTCGCCTGCGCGGTCCCCGGCTGCCCGCCGGTGGAGACGGTGGTGACTTTCTGGATAGCCGAGCGCCGGTACTATTTCAAGGTGTTCAAGCCAGTCGACGAGGTCGTATACGAGGACCTTCCGCCAGCGTGGTTCAAGGACGCGCTCGCAGTCACCGAAGGGTTCGAGTGCGATTGTTGTTGAACGTTTGTGGTTGAACGTTGACACCCGCCGGAGCGAGGTGGATCATCGAACGTGAGTGTCGGTATCCCAAATTCACCGGTCCGCATAGGAGAACGCTATGGCCATCCAGGAAGCCTCGACGAAACCCCAGGTAGCGATCATGAACGCGGTGCACGACTTGCCGGTGCTCGTGGCGCGCGACAAGGGCTTCTTCAAGGAAGAAGGCCTGGACCTCGAGTTCGTGACCACGCCTGGGATGGCGCAGGTCACGACCTCGCACTTCGTGAAGTTCGATTCGGTATTCGACCGCCCGCTCGATTCGGTCTACAACGAGGGTGGCATCGACCAGTACCGCATGTGCGAATGGGGCATCATGAAGCGCGCCGTCGAGGCGAAGTCCCAGGGTCTGCGCGAGCGCAAGATCGTCGCGCTCGGCGCCTCGATGTCGATGTTCGCCGTCGTCGTGTCGCGTGATTCGAAGATCTACGAGCCGGAGATGCTCAAGGACAAGCCGATCGCGGTGACGCCCAACAACGGGTCGGAGTTCACCACGCTCAAGATGATGGAGGGATTTCTCGAGCCCAAGCACGTCAAGCGCACCAACGTGGGGTCGATGCTCAAGCGCCTGGAGGCCGTGCGCGACGGCAAGGTCGCGGCGGCGAGCGTGATGGAGCCCTGGATCAGCGTCGCGCAGAAGTGGGGCTTGCGCATCCTGATCGAGTCGCACTCGACCCGGAGCGAGGCGGCGGGCGACGACCTCGACGGCAAGACGCTCGCGAAGATGTTCCGCGCGCAGGCGCGGGCGGTCGATGTCATCGAAAAAGACCCGACGCCTTTCGTCCACTATTTCATTCGCGAGACCGGCGGGCTGCTCGATCCCTCGGAGTTCCAGACCTGGCGCCTGCTGCACGCGGCGCCGCAGCCCTACACGCGCGAGCGCTTCGACGATACCTACAACTGGACCGTAAAGTGGAACATGACGGTGCCCGGCGCCACCTACGAGAACACCGTCGACAACCGCGCGTGGCAGTAGAAGGATTCGCCAGATACAAACAATGTGGAGGAGACCGCGATGAAGCGATTGTCTTTGGCTGCGACGGCATTGCTGGTGGCCGGCTTGGCCGTTTTCGGCTGCTCGAGCATGTCGTCGGGCGGCTCGGAGTGGGTCACCCTGATCGACGGCAGCAAGGGTCTCGAGAACTTCAATCCCATCGGTGACGCCAACTGGAGGGCGGAGGACGGCGCCATCGTCGCCGACAAGGGCAAGGGTGGCAACCTCGTTTCGAAGACCTCGTACAAGGATTTCGAGATCCGGGCGGAGTTCTGGGCCGACCACACGACCAACAGCGGCATCTATATCCGCTGCACCGACCCGGCCAAAGTCTCGTCGGCGAGCGCTTACGAAGTAAACATCTACGACCAGCGCCCCGAGCCGGCCTACGGCACCGGCGCGATCGTCGATGTGGCCAAGGTCGTGCCCATGCCGAAGGCCGGCGGCAAGTGGAACACCTACGAGATCACGGCCAAGGGCTCGCGAATGATCGTCGTTCTGAATGGGGTCAAGACCGTCGACGTTGAGAACAGCAAGTTCCCGCAGGGACCGATCGCGCTGCAGTTCGGCAACGGCCCAAAGGACGCCCCCGGCGGCGTCATCAAGTGGCGCAAGGTGCAGATCAGGTCGCTGTAGCTAGGCCGCGGCTTCAGGGAGCGTACTCGTACGCGCCGATGTCGATGGCGTTGCGGGTGGGACGCGGCTCCCGGTTGGTGGGGTGCACGTACTGGTAGATCGGCGTCAGATCGAAGGTGCCGCCGAGTCCCGGCGCCGTTCCCTGGTCTATTCCCGGCGTCGTCGCCGTGGGACGATAGTCGAAAGCGCCGATGTTGACGAAGTTCGGCGCGCTGGTCCTCAGATTCGAGGTTTGTGTCGCCGGGCCGCCGCCGCTCACGAGGGTGCCGTTGCCGACGAACAGATTGTTCTGCACGGTCGCGGTGCTGCCGCCCGCGGCCACGAACGTGCCCGACCCGAAATTATTCACGAACGTGTTGTTCACGATGTAGAGCCCGTGGTCCGGGTTGGTCAGGCCCTCCTCGCCATATATCACCATCGTCGAATTGTCGGCGTTGGGTCCTTTCTGCAGCAGGTTTCCGATGATGTAGGAAAGGCCGCCGTTCGGGAGATCGATGACGTAGCTCGAGGTGCCGTCGGCCTCATCCATGATGCGGTTGTAGAGGATGCGGTTCTCACGCGCGCGGCTCTTCACCAAGTGGCCGATGCTCGCGTGGTGCGAGTAGCTGTAGCGCAGCGTGAAACGGCTTGCGGCGCCTATGTACATATTGTGCGCACATCCGAATCCCGGTGGGCAGCCGCCGTTGCGCGCAAATTCCGTGTACTCGATTAGGACGTTCCCGGAGTCGCCGCCGAGAATACCGTCCTCGTTGTCGTGAAAATAGCTGCCGCAGATGGCGAGGTCCGAGCCGTCGGCGCGGATGCCCGCGCCGTTCCGATCGGGAACCGCGGCGTCCGAAAATTCGATGTTCTCGACCGCGATGTTTCTGCCGGCGGTCACCCAGATGGCCTTCTGGTTGAGGATCGTCGCCGGTGCGACCAGATGCGCGCGCCCGCCCACACCGCGCAAGGTCAGATTGCTGATGGTGGAGGGCCAAACCGCTTCCGTACCGTTGTACACGCCGGCGTCGATTTCGACTGCGTCGCCGCTTTGAACCGTTCCCGTAACCTGGCTCGGATCGGTGAACTGCCGGGTCGGCCCGACCCGCACCACGCGAGCAGCCGCGAAATCCTGTACCGCGGTTGCGCCGACTACGGTGACGTTGGCGGTACGCGGGAAAGTCGCGCCGCCGTCCTTGGTGAGCGCAACGGTGTAGCCACCCGCGCCCAAACCCGCGAGGTTGTAGCGGAACGTGCAGCCGCCGGTGTCCTGGGTTACCGGCGCCGAGGCGACGGGGAGGCCGGAGGTCGTATTGAAACCGGAGAACGCGTACACCAGGTTCGCGCTCTCCTGGTGACGGTTCAGCAGACTGCTATCCACAGCCCCGCTCACGCCCGTCCCGGAGGGCGGCGTGTTGCTCGCGCCGTTGTCCGTCACGCCGGTACCGCTGCACGCAGCGATACCGAGGGCACACAGAAATGCCAGCCACGAGTTACGTATCCGCATGATAACGATGGAAAGTCCTCGATGAGACCGCGCGCCGGAAGAAAAGATGCGGAAACGCCGCCTACCTTAGGCGGGACGCGCGGCTAGTGCAAAGGCTGCGTTCGGGACAACAAGACCTTTTTCACGCTTCGGACGCCGCAGCCAAGTTTCAGCCGCCTTTGATCTGCCGCCCCGAGCGCACGTCGTCGATCAATGCGCGGAAGGCGTCCAGGCCCAGCTTCGCGGTGTTGCCGTAGGTCTCGGTCTTGGCGTCGATCCATTTCGCCGCGTAGCCGATGGCGGTGTGCGCGAGGCGCACGCGTCCGTCGAGCCACGGACCTCCGCCCAGGCCGCCAATGACGGGAATGGAGACCGCGCGCGTTACCGCGGCCCCGGCTACGGGGCCCGAGTGTCTGAAGTCGAGAAGCGAGGCGCCGGCATCCTGCAATCGCCTGGCTTCGTCCACCAGCTCCTCCACGGGACGGTTCTCGCCGTGAAATTCGGCGAACACCGGAACGCCCGCGTCGACGATCGCGCGCACCATCGCCGGATCCCCGTGGAGCTTCACCATCTCGGCGCCGCCTTCCTTCGCGAAGCGCTGAGCTGCGCGCACCGCAGCGCCGACTCCCTCATGCACCGGGCCGTGCGGGATGTCGCAGCTGACGAGCGCGCGTTTCGTGCCGCGACTCACAGCCCTGCAGCAGACCAGCATCTCGTCCGCAGTGACCTCTCCGTCCGTCGCATGCCCCCACAGATTCACGCCGACCGAATCGCCCACCGAGATGAAATCCACGCCGGCGCGATCGGCGATCTGCGCGATCTGCGTGTCCCACGCGACGACGCCGACGATTTTGCGTCCGTCGCGCTTCATCGCGTGAAGCGCTGGAATGCTCATCTTCTCCATGATAGTGGTGGTCCTCCGGGCCTCGGCGCCTATTTTACGATGCTAGAATCCGCTAATGTCCGCAGTCCCCGAATCTCGCGTCTGGCCCGCCGAAGGCCTCACGCGCGTTCCATATTGGGTGTACCAGGACGAAGGGGTCTATGCGCGCGAGCAGGAGCGCATCTATCGCGGACCGACATGGAATTTCCTGGGGCTGGAGGCGGAGCTCCCGGAGGCGGGCGACTTCAAGACGACTTTCGTGGGCGACATGCCCGTAGTGGTGACGCGCGACGAGAAAGGCGCGATCAACTGCTTCGAGAACCGTTGCGCCCATCGCGGCGCGCTCCTGTGCCTGAAGGACCGCGGCAGCGCGAAAGAGATCGCCTGCGTCTACCACAACTGGACCTACGATCTGCGCGGCAATCTCACCGGCGTTGCGTTCCGGCACGGCATCAAGGGGCAGGGCGGCATGCCCGAAGACGCGCAACCCGAGAGCCAGGCGCCGAGAAAGCTGCGCGTGACCGTGTTCTGCGGACTTGTGTTCGCGACGCTCTCGGAGGCGACGCCGCCGTTCGAGCGCTACGTCGGTGCGGAGGTCGCGGCGAAGATCCGGCGCGTGATGAAGGCGCCGGTGAGGGTGCTCGGCGGCTACAGCCAGATGCTCCCGAGCAACTGGAAGCTCTATTTCGAGAACGTCAAGGACACCTATCATGCGAGCCTGCTGCATCTTTTCTTCTCGACTTTCCGCTTGAACCGCCTGGAGCAGAAAGGCGGCGTGATCGTCGGCGGCGACGGCGGGAGCCACGTGAGCTTCACCATGATGAACACCGACTCGAGCGGCGACGAGTACGAGAAGGCGGGCATGCGCTCGGTCTCGGGCGGCTACCGCCTCGAGGCGCCCCAGATGCTCGAATCGGTGGACGAGTACGGCGACGGCGTCACGCTGCAGATCCTCACGGTGTTTCCCGGGTTCGTCCTGCAGCAGATCATGAACTGCCTCGCGGTGCGCCAGGTGCTGCCGAAGGGCATCGGCCGGACCGAGCTCGCGTGGACCGCGTTCGGCTACGCGGGCGACGACCAGGCGATGACCGAGAGGCGCCTGAAACAGGCGAACCTTGTCGGGCCTTCGGGCTACATTTCTCTCGAGGACGGCGCGGCGACCGGTTTCGTGCAGCGGGGCGTGCAGGGTGCGGCGTCGAACGCTTCGATAGTCGAGATGGGAGGCAGGAGCGTCGAGTCGAACGAGTCGCGCGTCACCGAGACATCCGTGCGCGGGTTGTGGCAGCAGTACCGCATGCACATGGGTCTGTGACGGCCGTGGACGTCGAGCTGCAGCTCGCGGTCGAAAAGCTCCTGGCGCGCTACGTGCACGTTCTCGACGACGACCGGCTGGAGGAATGGCCCGATTTCTTCGTCGAGGAGGGGCGCTACCGCATCACCACCGCGGAGAACTTCGAGCGCGAGCTTCCGCTTTCCATCATTTATGCCGATTCGCGCGCGATGTTGCGCGACCGCGTCTCGGCGCTGCGTCACGCCAACATCTACGAGACGCAGCGCTACCGGCACGCGGTGTCCTCGACGCTGGTGGAACGGCTCGATGCGCACACGGCGCGGGCCACTTCGAACTTCCAGGTGGTGCGCATCATGCACACCGGCGAGTCGGTGCTCTTCGCGAGTGGCCGCTACCTCGACCGCATCCGCATCGACGGCAGGGACCCGCAGTTCGAGGAAAAAACCGTCGTGCTGGACAGCCGGTCGATCGACACGCTTCTGGCAATTCCTATCTGAGGGCTGTCTTGGCGTCGTCGTGAGGCGGCGCGGCGTGGCGCAAAATCAACCTTGACTGTTTGCGCTGGTCAGCTCCCGGAAGGGCGACGCTCCGCGGGGCTTGTCCGACCAGCGCGTCTGCGCCAGATCGATGACCTTTCCCTCCGTGCCGGTGCCGGGCGCGCTCGCTCCGCCGACCCACTCCACTATCGGCATGAACTCCTCGCGCTCGGCAGTCGCGGTCGAGGGATCCATCTCGAAAATCCCGACTCCCGTGTCCGCGGCCCTGACGTAGGCTTCCGAATCGCTGATGCGGGTGAGGAAGGGCAGGCCGAGCGAGCCGAGAAACCGCTCGAGCGGACGGTACACCGGGGCCGAGCTGCGGACCCGGTTCGCCACCACCGCGAGCCGTATGCTGCGGGTGCGGATGCGGCCCACGAGCAGCAGGTCCTTCACGAAATTCGCGGTGGCGTAGATGTCGAACGCCGATGGGGCGACCGGGATGATGATGCAATTCGAGCGGGACAGCATCTCCTGGAGCAGCAACCCGGACGCGCCCGCGGGCGCGTCGATCACCAGCTGCATGGTGTCGGCGGGCACGTGCATGTCGATGCTGCGTATGCGGGCGCCCTTGGGAGGCGCGGCGTTGGCCCCGTAGAGCTTCATTCCGGTGCGATCGCGAAGCCGCAGCCAGTTGAGGCTCGACCCTTGGGGGTCGTAGTCCATGATCGTCGTCGGAACCCCGCGCGAGGCGAAGTACGCCGCGAGGTTGGTCGTGACGGTGGTCTTCCCGGACCCGCCCTTGGAATTGATGACCAGCGTGGTGTTCATTTCCGTGGCCTTCGGCCTGCTCCGCGGAAAGCGGAACGGAAAGACTATGCCAAAGTCATCCGACGGCCTTATTAACTACGTCACAGGAACGCTCGAAATACCCCCGGTTTGGCGGGTCGCGGGCGTGTAACCTTGACTGCTGGTCGCGGTCCAACGACCATTCCGCAGCGTAAGCGCGGCGTAAGTTGAACCCAACTACTTGATTTCGAATGCGGCCTGAGACGCAATGCGCGAGAGATTCCTCCAAACAGGGTTGCTGTCCGACGCCGCCTGGGCGGTGTCGCGGTGGTGGTTCGGCCTGCGCGTGTCCTGGCATGCGGCAGACAAGGAACCGTGGGTTTTCGTCTCGGTTCTGGTTGCGATCGCGGCGATCTTTTTCTTTGCCATAAGGGTGGTCTATCTGCGCCACGACGACCGGCGCAATCTCATGTGCCTCGCCCGGAACGTGTATTTCGAGGCGCGCGGCGAGCCCTTGGCCGGTCAGTACGCGGTTGCCGAGGTGACCATGAACCGCAAGGCCTCGGGCCGGTATCCGAGCACGGTCTGCGGCGTGGTCTACCAGAAGAACTGGGACCCGCTGCGCGGGCGGTACGTAGGCGCCTTCTCCTGGACCGAGTTCGATATCCTGCCTACGCCTGCCGGCGAGCAATGGCTGCAGGCCTGGGAGATAGCCGAAGCGGTCTACTACGGCCGCGAGCCCCCGGTGCTCCAAGGCGCCATGTTCTTTCACGCCACCTACATCATGCCCGACTGGGCGAGGACCAAGAAGCCTCTCGCCCGGATCGGAGGGCACGTCTTCTACAAATAGAAGCCAGGGGTCCTGTCGTCCATGCCCTCGAGGAGCATGATCATTCGGGCTTCACTCCGGCCTCGCGGATCACTTTGCGCCAGCGCTCGGCGTCCTCCTTCATCGTCGCAGCCATCCCTGCGGGCGTGCTCGCGATCGGCTCGGCGAAGAGGTCGGCGAGGCGCTGCGCCACTTCCGGCTGCTTCAGTATTTCTCCGATCGTTTTCGAGAGCTTCTCCGCGAGCGCTGCGGGCGTCTTCGGCGGCGCGGACACGCTGAACCACGCGATCGACACGAACCCCTTATAGAACTCCGACATCGCCGGCACGTCCGGGAGCGAGGGCACGCGACGCTCGCTTCCGACCGCGAGCGCCTTCAGTCTCCCCGAGCGCACGTGCTGCACCGTGACGCCGAGATTGTCGAACATCACTTCCACCTCGCCCGCGAGCAGCGCGGCCAGCCCGGGCGCGGTTCCCTTGTAGGGCACGTGCGTGATCTTCAGGCCTCCCGCCGCGGTCTTGAACATCTCGGTGGTGAGGAACGAGACGGTGGTCGTTCCCTGGGACGCGTAGTTGAGCTTGTCGGGATTCGCGCGCACCAGCGAGACGAATTCCTGGAGCGTGTTGGCCGGGACCTTCGCGGCGTTGACCAGCAGCACGCTGGGGATCGCCGCTATCACCGTCACGGGGACGAATTGCGCGGGATCGTAGGCGAGCTTGGCGTAGAGGCTGGGGTTGATCACGAGCGGGGCGGGAGGCGTCACGAGCAGCGTGTAGCCGTCGGGCTCGGCGCGCCATACGGCTTCGGCCCCGATCGACCCGCTCGCTCCGACGCGGTTCTCGACGATCACCGGCTGGCCCCATTTCGCCGCGAGCCTCTCGGCGACGATGCGGGGCAGCGCGTCGGCGGCGCCTCCCGCCGGGAAGGGAACGATGATGCGGATCGCGCGGCTCGGGTATCCCGCGTCCGGATCCTGCGCCCACGCGGGCGCCGCCAGCAAGCTCGCGAGCCAGACGCACGCCAGGGATTTCATGCACGCCATGATAGGATACTTTTCCACGGAATCTCACGGAGGAGGTGTTGCATGTCCGCGCGTCGCGATTTCCTCGGCAAGCTCGCCGCCCTCGGAGCTTCGGCGATGCTCCCCGCGGAGCTCGTGGCGCAGGCGCGCGGCAAGCCGGGCCGCATCGACGTCCATCATCACCTCATGTACCCGGGCTATCTCGACGAGGTCGCCGGCCGGCGCGCGGGCTCGACCTTCAAGTGGTCCCCGCAGATGTCGCTGGAGGACATGGACAAGAGCGGAATCGCCTTGTCGGTGATGTCGCTCATCCAGCCGAGCGCCGTGACCGCCGACGTCGAGAAGGGGCGCAGGATAGCGCGGGCGTCGAACGAGTACGGGGCGCAGCTCGCCCGTGACCACAAGGGGAGATTCGCGAGCTTCGCGACTCTCCCGCTCCTCGACACCGAAGGCTCGCTCAAGGAAATCGCGTACAGCCTGGATACCCTCAAGGCCGACGGCATCGGCCTGATGACGAGCTACCAGGACAAGTACCTGGGCGACGCTTCCCTCGCTCCCGTCTGGGAGGAGCTCAATCGGCGCAAGGCCGTGGTCTACACCCATCCGCTCTCGCCCGATTGCTGCCGGAACATCAAGAGCGAGGTGCCGCCCGCCGTCGTCGAGTACTCGACCGACACGACGCGCACGATCGCGAGCCTTGTCTTCAGCGGGACCGCTTCCCGATATCCCGATATCCACTGGATCTTCTCGCACAGCGGCGGCACCATGCCGTTTCTCCTCAGCCGCTTCGTCCGCCACGAGATCGACATGAAGGAAAAGGCCGCGAAAGCGATGCCGAAGGGCCTGATGTACGAGCTGAAGAAGTTCCACTACGACACGGCTCAGGGAAACCATCCGGGCGCGCTCGCTGCGCTGATGAAGATCGTCGCGCCGTCCCAGGTGCTGTTCGGCACCGACTTCCCCTTCCGCGACGGCGCCGAGGAAATCCAGGGACTGGCGGCGTTTCAGTTCCAGCCGGACGATCTTCGCGCGATCGAACGCGACAACGCGCTCAAGCTGCTGCCGACGCTGAAGGCGTGACGCCGCGCGCGCCGGGCGGGTCCCTCACTTCTCGTAGCCGGCGTCTTTCAGGAACTTGGCGCGATCCGCCGGGTCGGCGATGTTTTCCGCGAGCTGCCGGTAATAGGCCCTCAGGTCGCTCGGTCTTCCCGGCGTCTTCTTCGCGATGACCTTGGCGATCGGGCCCAGATAGCGCGCGAGCCGATTCGCTGCAAGCTCGAGCTGCCGGCCGTCGACCAGATTCCTGGAGAATCGGATCGCGGGGCTCCCATCCGATTCGGGCGGGACGCTGGTGGACAACTTCTCCATCGCCGCCGCGATGAACGTTTTCCTGTTCGCTTCGGTGGGGATGTACTTCGCGACCACGCCCACGAGCGCGGGGCCGTCGGTCGCGGTCCTCGCGGACTGCTTGAGCAGCAGCTTCGCCATCGGACCGACGTGGAGCGTGAGCAGGGTCTCGAGGGCTCGCAGGTCCTCGACCGCCAGTTTCAGGGACGCTGAAAGCAGGACCGTGCTGTCCTCCCGTCGAACCGTGACGCTCGCCGGGTGGTCGGGTTCGATCGGGCGCTGGACATCGCTCTCATCCTTGAACGCCGAGTCGAGCGCACCCGCGAAATCCCGCGCCGTGGGAAAGCGCTCCTCGGGTTTCTTGGCGAGCGCTCTGGCGATGACCGCGTCGAGCGCTGGGGGCGATCCTTTGGGGTTGAGCTCGGAGGCCGGGCGGAAGGGTTCGTTGCAGATTTTCTCGCCCACCGTTTCGGGCAGGCCCTCGAAGGGCTTGCTTCCGGTGAGCAGCTCGTAGAGAACGACTCCGCAAGAAAAAATGTCGCTGCGCCGGTCCGCCTCGAGGCCGGAGTGCTGCTCGGGAGACATGTACGAGGGCGAGCCGGCGATGGGGCCCGCCCGCGCGAGGTCGAAGCTGTCGATCAGTGCGACCCCGAAGTCGGTGAGCTTGAGGCGTCCGCTCAGAAGCATGATGATGTTCGAGGGCTTCACGTCCCGGTGGACGACGCCGTTGGCATGGGCGAAGTCGAGCGCCGCCAGCAGCTGGCTCATGATGCTCATCGTGTCCTTGAGGCCGAGGCGCAGGCGCAGGGTGAGGAAATCGCGCAGCCCCCGGCCCGCGAGGTACTCCATCGCAAGGTACGCGACGCTCTCGTCTTCGCCGTGCTCGTAGACGTCCGCGATCCCGGGGTGGGCGAGGCGCTCTGCGGCGACGACCTGGTTCTTGAACTTGGCGACCGCGTAGGCCGTGATTCTCGGGTCGATCCCCTCCTTGCGGAGGATCTTCAACGCGACGGTGCGCTCCGGCTCCGGGTCGGTCGCCTTGTAGACGGTCGCCAGTGCGCTGGCGCCTATCACCTCCGCGATCCGGTACTTTCCCAGCTGCCGTATGTCGTCCACGTGTGCCTTACCGCTCGCCTCGCCTCACTCCCCGAGCATTTTCATCGCCTGCGTCAGGCTGGTACGCATGCGCTCGAACGACCCCGCCAGGGCCGCGATCTCGTCTTTGCCCTTCACCACGAATCCAGGCGTGTCGAGCTTGCCCAGGCTCACCTCGTCGGCGATATGCGACAGTTTCGTGACGGGCCAGATCACGATGTAGTGAAGCATCACGTTGAGGGCGACGAAGATGAACAAGAAGACCGCCGAGAGCGAGATCATGAACACCTTGAAGGTGTCTTCCGAGCGCTTGATCGGAAGCGTCATGGGCACGGAAACGATCTGCGCTCCCACGACCTCGTTCAGCTTCCAGCCGAATCCGTTCGCCGGTCCGTACAGCTCGATCATCGTCTTCGGCGCCGCCTCCACGGTGCTGTGGCAGGTCAGGCAGGCCTCGCTCTTGATCTGGATGGGACGCGCCAGATACAGGGCGCGGCCGGTCAGCGTTTCGCGTTCCCCGATGATTTCGGCGCGCTCGGGATTCTGTCGCAGCTGGTTGACGATGTCTCCCTCCCAGTCCGTGACGCGATCGCGCGGATTGGTGGGATTCAGCGTCGCCTCCTTGTAGCTGTAGTCGATGAATTTCTTGCGCAGGTCGTTGAACTGCTCGGTCGCCGCGAACGCCGGAACCGATTGCGGCCGGAACTCGTACTTCATCTGAGTTTCCAGGAGCGGACGCACCTGATTGCTGGTGTAGGTGCGCGTGGCGAGCGCCGCCTCCATCATGATGCGCGCGTTTTGCAGGACTTCGTCGCGCGCGTTCTGCTGCAGCAGGTCGCGCGAGATGTAGGCTGCGATGGTCAGCCCGGCCGCGAAAATCAGGAGAAACACCAGATTGAACTTGACGATCAGCTTCATAGGATTCCCTCCACGTATGCCTTACTGTGCCTTGTCTGCCTTCCCTGCCTTTTGTGCCTCCTCCTTCTTCTCGTACTTCTCCGGAAAGAGGATGGGGTCCCACTCGGGATGCTGAGCGAGATTCTCGATCAGCTTGCTTCGAAACTGGCTGTCCTTCGCGCGGCTCTGGAACCGGGCGACGAGAGGCTTCCTGATCGGAGCGCTCGCCTTCAGCCAGACCTCGACCTCCGCGTAGGTCGCTTCGTGCTCGCGCGCGGGCTCGGCCTTGCGGCCCTTGGCGCGGGAGATGAAAACCGGGAGATCGTCCCTGAAATATCCGGGCATGGACTTGATGAAGTCGGCCGAGGGCCGAGGCGACGCGGCCAGAGCCTGCCCGGGGCGGCGGACGAGATACTCGCTGCCTTTCACGTCGCGCCCCGCGCCGGACGTGCCGCCCTTGGACAGCTCGACGAATCTCGCCGCGCCGGATTCTATGAATATCTCGCTTGAGTCTTCGCCGACGCGGAGGACTCCCGTCGCTCCCGCGGTGCTGACCCGCGCGGCCGGCATGAGGTAGCGGTACGGCTTCGCTTTGGCCGCCTTCGTCCGGCTGAATTTCACCCAGCCCGCATACAGCGCTACCCCCGCCTCTCCGCTCGCGCTCTGGGGGCCCAGCAGCAGGGCGCGCGAGCCCCGGCTCAGGTTGAGGATGGTGCCGTCGTCGAACTCTATCTGCGCCTGCCCCTTGGGCTCGGTCGCGAGCATGTCTCCGTTCTGCAACGTGACGCCTTGCGCGGCGGCGTAGGTCGTGGTGCCGCGCACGAGCTCTATCCTGCCCTCCGCGACGGTGAGCGTGCCTACCGTTTGGCCGAGGGCGGGGGCGCTGGCGAAAAAGAGCAGGGCCGCGATGCGCAAGCGGGTTCGGCCCGGTCCCCGGGGATGCCCAAGCATGGTTCCTCCCGATAACGATGTCCTATGGGCTGGACTCGGCCATTGTAGGGCAGGGGACGGAGAGTGCTCAAGTTCGCGTGGTCGGCCGGAGCGCCTATGCCTTATGGGGGATCAGGCGGCGCGTCGGTGCGCGTGCGAGCCCTCGAGGGCGCGCGCGAGGTCTACGAGGCTGGCGACGTTGTGCACGGGGAGGAATTCGTCCACGTGAGGCAGCATCGCGCGCACACCCGCCGGCCGCGCCTCGAATCCCTCGTAGCGCAGCAGCGGATTCAGCCAAATGAGCTTCCTGCACGACTTGTGCAGGCGCTCCATTTCCTTGGCGAGTCCTTCGCCGACGTCGCCGTCAAGGCCGTCGGAGATCAGCAGCGCGACCGCGTTCTGCCCGAGAACGCGGCGCGACCAGCGCAGGTTGAATTCCCGCAGGCAGTTGCCGATGCGCGTCCCGCCCGACCAGTCGGCGATCGCGTCCGACACGCCGCTCATCGCCACGTCCACGTCGCGGTGGCGAAGGTAGCGGCTGATGTTGGTGAGCCGAGTGCCGAAGACGAAGCTCGTGACGCGGTCGCGGTCGTTGGTGATCGCGTGCAGGAAGTGGAGAAACATCCTCGAGTAGCGGTTCATCGAGCCCGAGACGTCGCACAGGACGACCAGCGGCGGGTGCCGGCGCTGCGGCGAGCGGCGCTTGAGCTGGATGATCTTCGCGCCGTTCCTCAGGCTCGCGCGCAGGCTCGCCCGCAGGTCCACGCGGGAGCCGTCGGCGTCGGGCTCGAGGCGCCGCGTGCGTATCTCCGGAATCGGCAATCGCAGGTTGGCGAGCATCTTCTTCGCCTGGGCGATCTCCTCGGCCGTCATGGTCTCGAAGTCGGCGTGCTGCAGCACCTCGCGCGACGAGAAGGAGAGGCTCGCGTCGAGCTGCGTCTCCTGCGGCGGCTCGACCGGCGTGTCCTGCGGCTTCTTCGGCTTGGGATGCAGCGCTTCTGCGACGCGCGACGAGGTCTGGCGATCCTCCCGGCCCTGGCGGCCGTAGACCTGCGGGAGGAACATCGCCATCACGCGCTCGAGCAGCTGCGGGTCGCGCCAGAAGATGTGGAAGGCCTGGTCGTAGATTTCGAACTGCTCGCGCCGGTCGAGAAACACGCTTGCGAGCGTCCAGTAGAAATCGTCGCGGCGCTCGACGCCCGCGACCTCGAGCGCTCGCACCGCGTCGAGCACCCGGTCCGGTCCGATCGGCAGCCCCGCGGCGCGGAGCACGCGCGCGAAGTGCATGACGTTCTCGGCGAGATGCCCGTGCTGCTCGGATGTAGTGACCTTCACCGGATCTCCGTATCGATGGTCACGTCGACACGCTCCGCGCCGACCGCTATCGGCGCGCTGGCGCCCTGAAGGTCGCCCGGCTGCGCGCTCGCGTTGGCGAATTTCGAGACGCGTGCGCCGATGACGACGCGGGGGAAGGCGGATAGCCTCATTTCGGGCGCCATCGCCATCGAATCGTCGAGCGTGAACTGTATGGGGAGGTCCCGCCCCTGCCTGCGCAGGATCGCAAGCGGCATGCGAGGCCCTTCGGCGGCCCGGGCGAAGATGAAGACGGTATCGTCGGGGGCGATCTTGCCCGCGAGCCGCGGGTCCACCTTGACCACGCCGCTGACGCGGGCGCCGCCCCGCGGTTGAGCGGGCTTCGCCGTCTGCGCCGCCTCACCCGGCCGGGCCTCGGCGATGCTGGCGCGCACTCTTTGCGCCATCTCGGACTCGGCGGGGAGAACGGCGAGCGCCCGCTCCCAATAGCGGACGGCGCCCGTGCGGTCGTTCCGGTCGAACGCCGCGGTGCCTGCGAGGACCAACGCCTTGACGTTGTTCGGATCGACGGCGAGAGCGCGCTTCAGGATTTTCTCCGGCTCACCCCGCAGCGTTCTGCCCTGCGCCATCGCCAGGGAGTCCGCGTAGTCCGCGAGCAACTGGGCGTCTTGGGGGGCGCGCGCCACCGCCTTGGCGTAGGCCTCGCTCGAGTCGCCGAACCGACCCAACACCGCGTAGGAGCGGCCGAGCATCGTCCAGCCTTCGGTGTCTTCGGGATTCTCCTTCATGCGCGCCGCGAGGCGCGCGACCAGGGATTCGAATTGCTGCGCGCTCATTCCGTGCGCGCCTGCGTCGGGCTGCGGCGCGAGCGCGCGCGGGTTTCCCACCGACAGATAGACCGCGAGCGCGCACAGCGGGACGGCGAGGCCGAGCGCGAGAGCCGCGGGGCGCGAGCCGCGGGGCGATTCGGGCCGGGCGTCGCCCTTTCCAAGGTCGGCGGCGAGCCGCGCCTCGATCTCGAGGCGGGCTTTCTCGCGCTGGTCGGGCGCCAGCGTTCCCGCGCGCAAATCCGATTCGAGCTCGCGCATTTGGTCGCGATACACCGCCGCGTTCACTTCGTCGCGCGTCTCACCGGAGCCCGCGGCGCGCCGCGCGAGCGGCGGCACGATGAACAGGAGCGCGCCGGCGACGAGCAGGACGCCGAGAGCGACGAAGAGCGTCATCGCGGCTCTCTGCCCGCAAGCAGCTCGGCCGCGCGCTTTTTGTCCGCGTCGCTGATTTCGGTGTCCGCCGCCTGACGCCTCCGCCGGACACGGCGCAGCAGCACCGCGAATCCGAGAGCGAGCAGCAGGAACGGTCCGAACCACAGCAGCACCGTCGTCGCCTTGAGCGGCGGGCGGTAGAGGACGAAGTCGCCGTAGCGCTCGACCAGGAAATCGACGACCTCCGCGTCGCTCTTGCCCTGGCGCATTTTCTCGCGGAGTTGGTTTCTCAGGTCCTCCGCGAGCGGCGCGTTCGAGTCGGCGAGCGTCTGGTTCTGGCAGACGAGGCAGCGCAGCTCCTCGGCGAGCGCCATCACTCTTTTCTCGAGCGCGGGATCCGCCGCCGCCGGGGCCGCCTCCTTGGCCGCGACCGACGCCGCGAAGAGCAGCGGCAGGAGCGCCAGCAGCCTAGGCACGCTCGAGCTCCCGCACCAGCGGCAGCACTTTCTCCTTGACGATCTGCGGCGTGAGCGGGCCGATGCGCTTGTAACGGATCACTCCGGCCTTGTCGATGACGTAGGTTTCGGGTACGCCGTAGACGCCGTAGTCGATCCCGACTCGGCCGTCGAAGTCGTAGATCGACAGCTCATAGGGATCGCCCATGCCTTTCAGCCACGCCAGGCCGTCCTCGCGCTTGTCCTTGTAGTTGAGCCCGTAGACCGGCACCGCGCCGCTCGCGGCAAGGTCGAGCAGCACCGGATGCTCCTCGCGGCAGCTAACGCACCAGGAAGCCCAGACGTTGAGCACCCAGACCTTGCCGAGCATGTCGCGCTCGGTGAACGTCTTGGACGTCTCGTGCAGCTGCGGCAGCTCGAAATGCGGCGCGGGCTTGCCGATGAGCGGCGAGGGCACCTCGCGGGGATCGAGCTTCAAGCCCACGCCGAGCAGCGCGACCAGCGCGACGAAGACGGCGATGGGAATGGCGAAGCGCGTCATCAAGGTCTCGATGAAGTCAGCGTGCCGCCGCCGCAGCGTACTGCTCCTGCGGCCGCCGGGCTGCGAGTCGGTAACGGCGGTCGCTCGCGGCGAGCGCGCCGCCGAGCGCCATGAGGAGGCACCCGCCCCAGATCCAATCGATGAAGGGTTTGTGGTGCACGCGCACCAGCCAGGCGGTGTCGCTCACGGCGTCCCCCAGCGACACGTACAGGTCCCGGGTGAAGCCGGTATCGATCGCCGCCTCGGTCATCGGCTGGTTCTGCACGCGGTAGATGCGCTTCTCGGGGTAGAGGGTCGTGACGAGGCTGCCGTTCCGGGTTACGGCGATCTGAGCGCGCCCGGCGACGTAGTTGGGCCCCTGCACGTCCCTCACGCCGTCGAAGCGGAAGGTGTAGCCGCCCAGCTCCACCGTGTCGCCCGGTTCCATGCGCACGTCCTTCTCGGATTCGTAACCCTTCACCAGCGTGACGCCGACGACGAATACCGCCACGCCGAAGTGCGCGAGCAGCATGCCGTAGGTCGCGCGCGGCACGCTCTGAAGCCGCGCCCACGCGCTCGCGCCGCCCGCGGCGTTGCGCACCTTTTCGTAGAGCTGCACGAAGCCGCTCGCGGCGACCCAGGCGGCGAGCAACAGTCCCAGCGCGACGAGCGCACCCCAGCGCCCCATGGCGAAGGGCAGCGCGAGCGCCGCGATCACGGCAGCCGCCAGCGCCCACCGAAGTCGCGAGGCGAGATCAGGAAGGCTCGCTTTTTTCCAGCGCGCCAGAGGACCGATTCCCATGAGGACGAGCGCCGGTGTCATGAGCACTGTGAACACGATCTCGAAATACGGTGGACCCACCGAGAGCTTTCCGAGGCCGGTTGCGTCGAGCGCAAGAGGGTAGAGCGTTCCGAGCAGCACCGAGCCTGCAGCCGCGGAGAAAATGACGTTGTTCGCGAGCAGCAGGGTCTCGCGCGACAGCGGCTCGAAATCGCCGCCCAGCCCGATCTTGGGCGCGCGCCACACGTACAGGAGAAGAGATCCGCCGATCACGATCACCAGCAGCGCGAGTATGAAGATGCCGCGCGTCGGATCGGTGGCGAAAGCATGGACCGAGGTGAGCACGCCCGAGCGCACCAGGAAGGTCCCGAGCAGGGAGAGCGCAAAGGCGAGGATCGCAAGCAGCACGGTCCAGCTGCGGAAGGCGCCGCGCTTCTCGGTGACCGCGAGCGAATGAATCAACCCGGTCCCGATAAGCCAGGGCATGAACGAGGCGTTCTCCACCGGGTCCCAGAACCACCAGCCGCCCCAGCCCAGTTCGTAATACGCCCAGCCGCTGCCGAGCGCTATGCCGACGGTGAGAAAGCACCATGCCGCCGTCGTCCAGGGGCGCGACCAGCGCGCCCACGCCGCGTCCAGGCGCCCTGACAGGAGCGCAGCGACGGCGAAGGCGAACGCGATCGAGAAGCCGACGTAGCCCATGTAGAGCATCGGCGGATGCATCACCATGCCGGGGTCCTGCAGCAGCGGATTCAAGTCGCGCCCGTCGGGCGGTGCGGGAAAGAGCCGCACGAAGGGGTTCGAGGTGAACAGGATGAAGAGCAGGAATCCAACGCTCACCAGGCCCATCACGCCGAGTACGCGCGCCACCATCTCCTGCGGCAGGTGGCGGCTGAAGAGGGTGACACCGAAGGTCCACACCGAGAGCATAAGGACCCACAGCAGCATCGAGCCTTCGTGCCCGCCCCACACGCCCGCGACCCGGTAGTGCAGCGGCAGCGCGGAATTGGAGTTGGTGGCGACGTAGGCGACGGTGAAATCGTTCGAGACGAAGGACGCGGTGAGGCAGGCGAAGGCGATGGCGACGAAGACGAACTGGCCGCGCGCCGCGGACCGCGTCGCCGCCATCCACACGGCCTCGCCCCGCGCCGCCCCCAGCAATCCGAGCAGGCCTTGCGCGAGGGCGAGGCACAGCGCGAGCGCAAGGGCGACTTGTCCGAGCTCCGGAATCATTTGCCACCCCCTACCACGGTGTGTGTGGCCTTCTCATTGATCGATTGCGCCTGCTTGATCGCGTCGGCGGCCGCGGGCGGCATGTAGTTCTCGTCGTGCTTGGCGAGCACTTCGCTCGCGTAGAACACGCCGTCGCCGCCGAGCTTGCCTTGGGTCACCACGCCCTTGCCCTCGCGGAACAGGTCCGGAAGGAGTCCCTTGTACACGACCGGCACGTTCTTCGCCGTATCGGTCACGACGAACTGGACGGTGACGCCGTCGGCTTGTCGCTTGATGCTCCCGGGTACGACCATCCCGCCGATGCGGAAGGCGCGTCCCTGGGGTACCTCTTTCGCCTCGACCTGCGTGGGCGTGAAGAAGAACACCAGGTTCTCTTGAAACGCGGCGAGGACGAAGGCCGCCGCGGCGCCGAGAGCCGCGAGGCCGCCTGCGATCATGGCGATGCGTTTGTGCCGGGGCTTCATCGGATGCGCCCGACCGCGTTGCGTTTGCGCAGGGCGAGCAATACCAGCTCGGCGACGATGAGCGCGAAAGTCACCGCGTAGGATCCCCACACGTACAAGCCGTATCCACCCATGGCGAGAAAATTGTCGAGGTTGCCCCAATTCATGTGGCGCCTCGGGCGTATTGCGCCGCCCAGTCGCTCGAGCGTTCGCGCTCGAGCATGATGCAGCGCGCGCGCAGCAGCACCGCCGCGATGCTGTAGAACCAGAACCCGAACGTCATGATGAGCATTCCCGCGAGCATCGTCGCCGCCATGCTCGGCGCCTTGGTGAGGCTCACCGAGGCTCCCTGGTGCAGCGTGTTCCACCACTTCACCGAGAAATAGATGATCGGGACGTTGACGACCCCGACGAGGGCCAGGACCGCTCCCGCCTTGTCGGCGCGGCGCGGATCGTCGATCGCGGCCTGCAGCGCCATGAAGCCGAAGTAGAGGAAGAGCAGGATCAGCTCGGAGGTGAGCCGCGCGTCCCACACCCACCAGGTCCCCCAGGTGGGCTTGCCCCAGAAGGAGCCCGTCCACAGCGCGATGAAGGTGAACAGCGCTCCGGTCGGGGCGATCGCGCTCGCCATCATGCCCGAGAGCCGCGTGTTGAACGCGAGCCCCATCCCCGCCCAGAAGGCCATCACGACATAGAGGAACATCGACATCCACGCCGCGGGCACGTGGATGAAGATGATGCGATAGGACTCCCCCTGCTGCGCGTCGGTGGGGGCGACGAAGAATCCGAGGTACAGGCCGACCGCACACGCGAAGAGCGCGAGCGTCCCGAACCCGAGCGCGAGCTTTCCCGCGAGGGGGAAGAAAGTCTGCGGCGAGGAGTATTTGAACCAGTTGATCCTCATGTCGAATCGCTATTCAACCGAAATGCGCAGCGCCACCGCCGCCGCCCACGGGGCAAACGCCCCGACGAATATCAGCAAGGCGCCGAGGAGGAGAAGCTGCGCGTTTCCGCCCAGGCCCGAGGCCGCCGCTTCTGCGGCGCCCGCCCCGATGATCAGCACCGGAACGTACAAGGGCAGCACCAGCAGCGACAACAAGGCGCCCGCGCCTCTCAGGCCCAGCGTCAGCGCCGCGCCGATCGCGCCGATGAGGCTCAGGACCGGCGTGCCCAGGGCCAAGGACAGGACCACCACCCCGAGGAGCTCTCGAGGAACATCGAATTGTAGCGCCAAAACCGGCGAGATCAGCACCAGCGGCAGGCCCGAGATCAGCCAGTGCGCGAAGACCTTCGCGGCGACGACCAATCCCAGCGGCGTGGCGCCCAGCATCATCTGCTCGAGCGTCCCGTCGGCGTGGTCGGCTGCGAACACCCGGCCGAGCGCGAGCATCGAGGCGAGCAGCGCCGCAACCCAAAGAACTCCGGGAGCGACGGTGCGCAGGAGCTGCGGCTCCGGTCCGATACCGAGCGGAAAAAGGCTCACCACTATCACGAAGAAAAGCACCACCGTAAGGACATCGGAGCTGCGCCGCGCGGCGAGCCGCAGGTCGCGGGCGATCACGCAGCGCAGCGCCGCGAGCATCTCAGTTCCCTGCGAGGTCGATGCGCCGCGAAACCGCCGCGGTTATGCTCGCCTCGAGGTGCGTCGTGTATATGACTCCGCCACCGCGTGAAACGTGCCCGCCGATGAGCTCCTGCACGTCCTTGATCGCCGCGGCGTCGAGGGCCGTGAAGGGCTCGTCGAGCACCCACAGCGGAGCGTCCTCGCCGAGCGCCAGCCGCGCCAGCGCCACGCGCCGGCGCTGCCCCTGAGACAGCACCCGTGCGGGCAGGTTCTCGCGCCCCCCCAGGCCGAGCCGGCCGAGCGCCGAGACTATCCGTCGCCCATCGGCGACGATCCCGGCGAGCGTGCATGCGACTCCGAGATTTTCCGCGGCGGTGAGGTCGTCCTTCAGGGCGTTCGCGTGTCCGATGTAGAGCAGGCGGACCCAGAACTCCTCCTTGAGCCTGCGGACGTTCTCGCCGCCCCAGCGGACCTCGCCGCTATTCGGCTCGATCAGCCCGCAGGCGATGCGCAGCAGGCTCGTCTTGCCCGACCCGTTGGGGCCGCCGATGCGCAGGAGCTCTCCGCCTTTGAGGGAGAAGGAGAGGCCTTCGAAGAGCGCGCGCTCGCCGCGCACGCAGTGAAGTTGGATCGCCTCGAGCGTGTTTTCCACCGCGGCGGGCTAGGCGGCCGCCAGCTCCGCCCTGACCTCGGCGAGAAGCCGCTCGGCGTCGCTGCCGCGCACTCGGGTGATGTCGTCCTGGTATTTCAACAGGGTGCCGAGCGTGTCGTTGACGGTCTGCGGGTCGAGCGTCATCTTGTCGAGCGCCACCAGCGCTTTCGACCAGTCGATCGTCTCGGCCACGCCGGGCAGCTTGAACAGATCCATCTTGCGCAGGCGCTGCACGAAGGCGACGACCTCGCGCGACAGGTTTTCGGAGGCCTCGGGCGCCTTACGCTTCAGAATATCCAGCTCGCGGAGGGCATCCGGGTAGTCGACCCAGTGGTAGAAGCAGCGGCGCTTGATGGCGTCGTGAATCTCGCGCGTGCGGTTGGAGGTGAGCACGACGATCGGCGGCTCCTTGGCTTTCACCGTGCCGATCTCCGGAATGGTGATCTGGAAATCCGAGAGCACTTCGAGGAGATAGGCCTCGAAGGGCTCGTCGGTGCGGTCGAGCTCGTCGATGAGCAGCACGGGCGCCGCGCCCTTTTCCCCTTCGAGCGCCTGCATCAGGGGCCGCTTGATGAGGAAGCGCTCGGAGAAGATGTCCTTGGCGACCGCGTCGCGCGACGCGCCTTCGGTCTCGGCCAGCCTGATCTCGATCATCTGGCGAGAGTAGTTCCACTCGTATACAGCGGAGGCGATGTCCAGGCCCTCGTAGCATTGCAGGCGCACCAGCGGCCGCCCGAGGCCGTTCGCGAGGACCTTCGCGATCTCGGTCTTGCCGACGCCGGCCTCGCCCTCGAGGAACAGCGGCCGGCTCATCTTGAGCGCGAGATAGACCGCGGTGGCGAGGCTGCGCTCGGCGACGTAGTCGGCGCGCGCGAGCAGGGCGAGAGTGTCGTCGATGGACTTCGGGAGGGGTGCCATCGGCGCCGAGAATACCATGGTGCAAGCCGTCCGGTGCATCGGACGGCTTGCGTGCACGCGACGTCAAATTGCCCTAGTCACGCTCCATACCCTTTGCCTTGAACGCCGGTGTCGCGCCCGGCGACGTCAGAAAACGCACGAGCGCCCTCGACGCCTCCGCCTCCTTCGACGCCGCGCTGACGCCGATTCCGAATTTGACGTAGCCCTGCACTTCCGGCGGGAGGCCGCCCACGAAGTCCGCTTCCGGCATCTCCATGATCACGCCCATCCCGCTCGCGAGGATGTCCAATTCCCGTTTCTGCATGGCGGCGACCTGCTCTCCGCCGGCGAGCGCCCTGAGCTTCGGGCGCATTTCCTGCATGATGCCCAGGCGATTCAAGGCCTCGAGGAAATGCACGCCGGTCTGGCCTTCCTTCGAATGGCCTACTACTTTCGCGCTGAGCAGCGCGCGCTTCAGGTTTTCCGGCGTGCTGATGTCGGGCTTGGGCGCTCCCTTGGGCACGCCCAGGGCGACCCCCGTGCGGCCGAACGCCGCGCGCGTGTCCGCCGCAATCTTGCCTTGTTTGATCAACTCATCGACGAGCTCGGGACTAGGGATGACCACGTCGAAGGGTTCACCGGCGTCTATCCTCCGCTTCAAGACGGCGATGACGTCAAAGCTCGTGACGACCTTGTTCCCGGTCGTCTTTTCGAACTGCGGGGCCAGTTCGTTCACGACCGCCCGGACCCCCGGGCTCGCAATGAGCTTGATTTCCGCGGCCAAAGCACCGTCCTCAGCGAATACCGCTATGCAACCCATCGCGGCGGTCGCGACTATCGCAGAGCGCAGCTGTTTACTAGTCATACGATCCTCCTTGACGTGTTTTCTCCTACGGTAGCCAAAATCCGCCCCAAGTTGACTCAGGCAGGACGACAGCTTTGCAAGAGTGGGAGCACGCGTCATTTTTATATTAGAAAACCGCGTACGAGCTTGCATCCTGCCGAAGCTGACTTTGAGTGTCAATTGTTCCTGGGCGCCCGTCTTACAGATAGAAAAACGATCAACGGCGGAAGTGGACCGCGCTGGAAATAAAAAACCCTCCCCCGATGTTCGATCGGGGGAGGGCCGGTCGGGATCCCCTTGAGGAGATCAGCCCTCGTCGGGTCCGGGAGAATTGATCCCCGACCGTTCACGCCGCCGCGAGGACGGCATGCGGGCCCCGGGAACCGGGGACTCCCAGATATTCTTATTTGATCGCCGTTTCGACCGCGCGCCTCGCCATCACCGTGATCAGGTGCGCGCGGTAATCCGCCTTGGCGTGCAGATCGGAATTGAGTCCCTTCTCGGGAACGCTGATGTTAGCGACCGATTCGGGTGCGAACTTCGAGGCGAGCGCCTTTTCCATGGCGGCGACCCGGAAGACGCCAGGCCCGGCGCCGGTGACGGCGACGCGCGCGCTCGAGCCGAAGTCGGCGACGAACACGCCGACGATGGCGTAGCGCGAGGCCGGGTTCTTGAACTTCATGTACGCGGCGCGCTTCGGGATAGGGAAAGAGACTTCTTCGATGATTTCGCCCTTGCCGAGCGCGGTCTCGTACATGCCCTTGAAGAAATCGTCGGCGGCGATCTTGCGCTTGTTGGTGACGATGGTGGCGCCTAGTCCGAGGGCGCCCGCCGGGTAGTCGGCCGCCGGATCGTTGTTGGCGAGCGAGCCTCCGATCGTGCCCATATTGCGCACCATGCGGTCGCCGATGCCGCCCGCCAGCGCGGCGAGCGCCGGAATCGCCTTCTTCACCGCGGCGGAGGAGGCGACTTCCGCGTGCCGCGTCATCGCGCCTATCGTGACCGCGTTGGCGTCGGCTTTGATTCCGGACAGGCCCTTGATCGAGCCGAGATCGACCACGCTCGAGGGCTTCGCGAGCCGCAGCTTCATCGCCGCGATCAGGCTCTGCCCACCCGCCAGCACCTTGGCGTCGGAGTCCTTGGCGATGATCTTCGCGGCGTCGTCGACGGATTTTGCTTTTTGGTAGTTGAAGGAATACATGCGCGATCTCCTTACGCTGCTCTCTTCGTCTTGCTGTCCTGGCAGACCCGCCAGATGCGCTGCGGCGTCGCCGGCATCTCGATGTCCCGGGTTCCCAGCGCGTCGGTGAGCGCGTTCATCACCGCGGCGGGTGCGCCGATCGCTCCGGCCTCGCCGCAACCCTTCACTCCGAGCGGATTGTGGGTGCAGGGCGTCTCCTTGGTTCCGACCTTGAACGTCGGCACGTCGTCGGCGCGCGGCATGCAGTAGTCGAGGTACGAGCCGGTGACGAGCTGGCCCGAACCGCCGTCGTAGTAGCAGCCCTCGGTCAGCGCCTGGCCGATGCCTTGCGTCAGGCCGCCGTGCACCTGGCCCTCGACGATCATGGGATTGATGATCTTGCCGAAGTCGTCGATTGCGGTGAAGTTGACGATCTTGACGTTGCCCGTGTCGGGATCGACCTCGACCTCGCAGATATGGCTGCCGGCGGGGAAGGTGAAGTTGGCCGGATCGTAGAAGGCGTTCTCGTCCAATCCCGGCTCGAGCTTGTCGAGCGGATAGTTGTGCGGCACGTAGGCCGCGAGCGACACCTCGGCGAAGGCTTTCTTCTTGTCGGTGCCTTTCACGACGAAGGCGCCGTCCCTGAACTCGATGTCGGCCTCGGCGGCCTCCATCAAGTGCGCCGCGATCTTCTTGCCCTTGGCGACGACCTTGTCCACGGCCTTCACGATCGCGGTGCCGCCGACGGCGATCGAGCGCGAGCCGTAGGTGCCCATGCCGAAGAGGATCTTGGAGGTGTCGCCGTGCACGATATCGACGTCCTCGATCGGGATACCGAGCCGGTCCGCCACGACCTGCGCGAACGTGGTCTCGTGCCCCTGGCCGTGGCCGTGCGAGCCGGTGAAGACCGTCACCTTGCCCGTCGGGTGCACGCGCACCTCGCCCGCTTCGAACAGGCCCGCGCGTGCGCCCAGGGCTCCGGCCACGTTCGAGGGCGCGATGCCGCAGGCCTCGATGTAGCAGGAGTAGCCCAGCCCGCGCAGCTTGCCGCGCCTCGCGGCTTCGGCCTTGCGCGAGGGGAACCCCGCGACGTCGGCGATCTTCAGCGCCTCGCCGAGGGTGGCTTCGTAGTTGCCGGTGTCGTAGAGCAGCGCGACCGGCGTCTGGTAGGGAAAGGTCTTGATGAAGTTGCGCCGGCGGATCTCGGCCGGGTTCATCTTCATCTCGCGCGCCGCGGTCTCGACCAGGCGCTCGACCACGTAGGTCGCTTCGGGCCGCCCCGCGCCGCGGTAGGCGTCCACGGGCGCCGTGTTGGTAAACACCGCGGTGACCTCGGCGTAGATCACCGGCGTCGTGTACTGCCCCGCGAGCAGCGTCGCGTAGAGAATGGTCGGGATGCACGAGGCGAAAGTGGACAGGTACGCGCCCATGTTCGCCGTCGTGGTCACGCGCATGGCGAGGAACTTGCCGTCCCGGTCCAGGGCGAGCTCAGCCTTGGTGACGTGGTCGCGGCCGTGCGCGTCGGAGGTGAAGGATTCGCTGCGCTCGGCGGTCCATTTCACCGGGCGGTTGATCTGCTTCGAGGCCCAGGTGCACACCACGTCCTCGGCGTAGAGATAGATCTTCGAGCCGAAGCCGCCGCCGACGTCGGGCGCGACCACGCGCACCTTGTGCTCGGGGAGGCCTAGCACGAAGGCGGTCATCAGCAGCCGCTCGACGTGGGGATTCTGGCTCGCGACGTAGAGCGTGTAGCTGTCGTCGGCGCGCGAGTATGCTGCGTTCGCCGCGCGCGGCTCGATGGCGTTGGGAATGAGCCGGTTGTTGAGGAATTCGAGTGTGGTTTTGTGCGCCGCTTCGGCGAACGCCTTGTCGACCGCGGCCTTGTCGCCCAGCCCCCAGACGTAGCAGGTGTTGTCGGGCGCCGTGTCGTGCACGACCGGCGCGCCTTTTTTGCGCGCATCGCCGGCTCGAACCACTGCGGGTAGTTCTTCGTAGTCGACTTTCACCAGCTCGGCGGCGTCGCGCGCCTGCTGGTAAGTCTCCGCGATGACGACGGCGACGTGGTCGCCGACGTAGCGAGCCTTGCCTTGCGCGAGGCAGGGATGGGCGGGCTCCTTCATCGGCTGGCCGTTGACGTCGGTGATCAGCCACCCGCAGGGTAAGCCATTCACCTTGGCGGCGGCGAGGTCCTCGCCGGTGAAGACGGCGACGACACCGGGCGCCTTGACCGCCTTGTCTTTCTTGATCGACTTGATCTTGGCGTGAGCGTGGGGCGAGCGCACGAAGCACGCGTAAGTCTGGTGGGGCATGGCGACGTCGTCGGTGTAGTTGCCCGCGCCGGTGAGAAAGCGGTAGTCCTCTTTGCGCTTGATCGAAGCGCCGATATAAGTGGTCGCGCCCATGATTAGGCCCTCATTGTCTGCGAGGCGGCCTTGATCGCCTTCACGATGTTGTGGTAGCCCGTGCAGCGGCACAGATTGCCGTCGAGCTGCTCGCGGATCTGCTCCTCGCTCGGGTTCGGGAAATTCTTCACCAGGTCGATCGCGCTCATTACCATCCCGGGCGTGCAGAAGCCGCACTGCAGGCCGTGGTGCTGGCGGAAGGCCTCCTGCATCGGGTGCAGCGTGCCGTCCGCCTTGGCGATGCCTTCGATGGTGACGATGTCGGCGCCCTCGGCCTGCATCGCGAGCATGTTGCAGCACTTCACGGCGCGCCCGTTCATGTGGATGGTGCAGGCGCCGCACTGGGCGGTGTCGCAGCCGACGTGGGTTCCCGTCAGGCGCAGGTGGTCGCGGATGAAGCTGACGAGCAGGGTGCGCTCCTCGACTTCGCCGCTCGCCGGCTTGCCGTTGACGGTCATGGAGACCTTGACGGTCATGGTTTCGCTCCTTCGCGATTCTTGAGGAAAAGTTGTCCTTGACGGCGATGCTTGTCGAGGGAATTTGGTGCGATGATGTCCGGGGAAAATGCTAGACCATGCACGCCCCACAATCAACCACAAGCTTGAACGCGCGCCGCCTTGACCCAACTTTAGGAGAGGTCTACGCTATCGCGTTCAAGCGTTTGTTAGAATTCAGTAATCTTTTCTGAGCAAGGAATTCCTGTGGACAGCGTCGATCTCGAAGTGGTGCGCAGTGCGTTGAAATGGACCGAAGGGGGCCACCGCGCCACCTTAGGCACGGTCGTGCATACCTGGGGCTCCGCGCCTCGGCCGGTGGGCGCCATGCTGGTGATCCGCGACGACGGCCAGGTGATGGGCTCGGTCTCAGGGGGCTGCGTCGAGGACGATCTCATCGACAAGGTGAAGAGCCAGGCGCTCGCCGCCGCCAAGCCCGAGGTCACCACCTACGGCGTCACCCAGGAGCAGGCGACGCGCTTCGGCCTCCCCTGCGGCGGTACGCTGCAGATCGTTCTCGAGCCGGTCGGCCCGCAATCGAATCTCAAGGACCTGTTGAGCGTGATCGAGCGTCACGAGCTCGCCGCGCGCTTCCTCGACATGGAGACCGGCAAGGTGCGCATGGAGCCGGGGAAGTGGTCGGATCTCCTCGAATTCGACGGCAAGGTGCTGAAGACGGTGCACGGCCCGCGCTGGCGGCTGCTTCTGATCGGGGCGGGGCAGGTGAGCCGCTACCTCGCGCAGATGGCGCAGGCGCTCGACTACCACGTCACGGTGTGCGATCCGCGCGGGGAGTACGCCGACGGCTGGGACTTCGACGCGGTTCCCATCAATCGCGGTTATCCCGACGACGTGGTCGTGCAGATGAACCTGGACGCGCACAGCGCCGTGGTCGCGGTGACGCACGATCCCAAGCTCGACGACGCCGCGCTCTTGGAGGCGCTCAAGTCGCCCGCGTTCTACGTCGGCGCGCTCGGCTCGCAGAAGAACAACGACGCCCGCAGGAAGCGCCTCGCCGAATTCGACCTCGCAGCCTCCGAGATCGAGCGCCTGCGCGGTCCGGTAGGCCTCAAGATCGGCTCGAAGACCCCGCCCGAGATCGCCGTCGCGATCCTCGCGGAGATGACGGCCGTGCGTCGCGGGGTGCAGATTCCGGAGACGATCGAGCCGCCGAAGGCGAATGTTTCGGCCGGCTGCGCAGTTCCCCAGAACTAGCTATCCTTACTCCCCTTCCTGGGGGAGCTCATGGCCGCAAACATCCGCGGCGTCCTTCTGGCTGCCGGGTACTCGAAACGTTTCGGGTCGAACAAGCTGCTGCATCCCCTGCCGGCGGGCTCGCAAGACGCCGGCGTGCCGATCGCGCTCGCTGCCGCCCGCCGCTTCACCGACGCCTTGCCCGACCCGGTCGCGGTCATCCGGCCGCGTGCGCAAAAACTCGGCAAGATACTGCGCGACGCCGGTTGCAATACCGTGGTGTGCAGGAACGCAGCCGAAGGCATGGGCGTGAGCCTCGCCGAGGGCGTGCGCGCTGCTGCGGACGCCCAGGGCTGGGTGATCGCGCTCGCCGACATGCCCTACCTGCGGCCGGACACGATCCGTGTCATTGCCAAGGCGCTCTCCGAGGGCGCGGCGATCGCGGCGCCCGCCTATCGCGGCGAGCGCGGGCACCCCGTCGGTTTTGCGCGGCGCTTCCTGGACGAGCTTACGGCCCTGCGCGGCGACGCCGGCGCTCGCGAGCTGATCAAGAAACATCCGGACTGGATCACCCTGTACGACGTCGACGATCCCGGCGTTCTCCGCGACGTCGACGAGCCGTCGGATCTCGAGAGCTAGCGGATCGAAACCGCGCGCAGCCGCGCGCTGTGATAGGTTTGCGGAGCGAGCCGGCGAACAGACCGGCAACCATAGGAGAGAGACCCCATGTTGAACAAACTTGCATCAGTCGCGGCGTGCGTCGCGGCGGCGGCCGCGTTCCCGGGCTCCGCTTCGGCCCAGGCCGACTACCCGAACAAACCCCTCAGGCTCATCGTTCCGTTTCCGCCGGGCGGGTCGACGGACATCATCGGCCGCATCGTCGCGCAGCGGCTCGGCGAGAAGCTCGGCCAGCAGATCGTGGTGGACAACCGCGGCGGCGCCGGTGGCACGATCGGGACGGAGGCGGCGGCCAAGGCGGCGCCGGACGGTTATACGCTCGCCGTCGGCACGACCAGCACGCACGCCGTCGCCCCGGGCGCGTATTCCAAGCTCGGCTACGACCCGGTGAAGAACTTCGCGCCGGTATCGCTCGTGGCGATCACGCCCTATCTGCTGGTCGTCAACGCGCAGGTGCCGGCGAAGTCGCTCAAGGAATTCGTGAGCCTCGCCCAGAGCCAGCCCGGCAAGCTGAACTACGCTTCGGCGGGAGCGGGCTCGACCACGCACCTCGCGATGGAGATGCTCAAGGACGCCGCGGGGATCAACGTGGTGCACATCCCCTACAAGGGCAACGGTCCCGCCGAGGTCGCGGTCCTCGCCAACGAGGTCCAGGCCATTTTCGGTTCGATGCCGGCCCTGCTGCAGCAGGTCAAGGCGGAAAAGCTGCGCCCGTTGGCCGTGGGGACGGCGCGCCGCTCGCCCGCTGTACCCGAGGTTCCGACCGTAGCGGAGCTCGGCTATCCGGGCTTCGAGGCAGCGCTCTGGCTCGGCGTCGTCGCTCCGGCCGGGACTCCCCCGCGGGCGCTCGACCGCCTGGCCCGCGAATTGAAGGCCATCGTGGCGACGCCGGAATTCCGGGAAGCGATGGACAAGAACGGCGCCGAGCCTATCGCCAATACTCCGGAGCAATTCGCGGCCCTGATCAGGCAGGAAGCGGACCGCTACGGCAAGGTGGTGAAGGCCCTCGGCATCAAGCTGGACTAGAGTCTAGAGGCCGTGCCAGACGCGAGGGCCCGGGCGGTCGATCGATCCGGGTCCGAAGGTCCTGTCGAGCCAATGGGCCAGCGCGCGTGCGATCCGCGCCCCGAGGCGCGCGCGCGGGGCCGGCTCGAAAACGACGATGTCGCTCGGCTGTTGCGCGTGGATGAGAGCGAGTCCGCTCCGGTCGAGCGTGAGCGCCTCGTTGGCCGTGAGAAAGTGATCCTCGAAATCCCTGTCCTGGGTGATCCACAGCGCTCCGCGAACGCACTCGACCCGCGCGCCTATCGGGTCGTATAGGCGTATGACCTCGTGCGAATGGAGGTGAAGCTCGGCGCGATTGAATCCGATATTCATGCGCCGTTCCCTACCTGCCGCGCAGATGGTGCCGGTCGAAGTCTCCCGGCACGAGAAACCAAACCACCCCGCGCCACGCCGCGTAGAGCAGCGCGCCCAGAGCGATGCCGTACCGCGCGGGGCGGCCTGACTCGATGAGCTTGATGTTCATGTTGGTCCCTTTCATAATGCGGCTCTTGCATGCAGCGATCTGTGCTACGGCGAGAATTTTCGATCGTAAGAGGCCTGGCTACAAACGATCTTTTGGCATCATTTGCATGAGGAAAAGGAATGCTTAAGCACGGCCGCGAGCTGCCTTCGCTCGACCTGCTGAAGGGCTTCGAGGCGGCCGCGCGAAACCTGAGCTTCACCAAGGCGGCCGGCGAGCTGTTCCTCACCCAGTCCGCGATCAGCCGGCAGATCCAGACCCTGGAAGACCAGCTCGGGGTGGCGCTCTTTCGCCGGCACCATCGCGAGCTGCGCCTCACCGAGGAGGGCCAGACGCTCTACAAGACCGCGGGCGAGGTGCTGCGCCTGCTGCGCGAGGTCGCGGCCAGGCTCGGCTCGAGCCCGGCCGGCATGTTGACCGTCACCACCACCGTGTCTTTCGCCGCCCTATGGCTGGTGCCGCGCTTGAACGACTTCCGGCGCCAGCACCCTGGAATCGACATGCGGCTTGCCGCGACGAACGAGATCCAGGACCTCGAGCGCGAGGCGATCGATCTCGCGATCCGCTACTGCACTCCCAAGGCGGCGGGCGAGGGCGGCGTGCGGCTCTTCGGCGAGCTGGTCTTTCCGGTGTGCGCCAAGTCGGTGCTCGGAGGCAGAAGGCTCGCTTCGCCCAAGGACCTGTCGGGTGAGGTGCTGCTGCACTACGACGATCCAGAGCGGCGCTATCCGTGGCTCAGCTGGGAAGTGTGGTTCGAGCTGACGCAGACGCAGGGCGTGAAGCCCGCGGGCACGCTGCGCTTCTCGCACTACGATCAGCTCATGCAGGCCGCGATCGAGGGCCAGGGCATCGCGCTCGGGCGCAGCCGATTCGTCGACAAGTGGGTGAAGCAGGGCAGGCTCGTCCTGCCGTTCGGCAAGCGCTACATGTGCTCGCCCGCCGATTCGCGCGCGTTTTTCATCGTCCCGTCGCCGCGTTCGGCGGCGCGGAGGGAGGTCGTGGAATTCTCGCGCTGGCTTCAGCAGCAGGCGCAGGCCGAGGACCCCGCAGGCGAGCTCGATCCATGACGCGGCCGGTCCGCTACGCCATCGCCCCCGAGCGACCCGAGGCGCACCTCTACCGCGTCACGTGCACCGTCGCCGAGCCGGATCCTTCGGGGCAGCAATTCGCGCTGCCGGCGTGGATCCCGGGCAGCTACATGATCCGCGAGTTCGCGCGGCACGTGGTGTCGGTTCGCGCCGAGTGCCGCGGCAGGCCGGTCGCGATCGACAAGCTCGACAAGCATACCTGGCGCGCGCACCCGGCCGCGGGCGAGCTCACCGTCACCTGCGAGGTCTATGCCAACGACCAATCCGTGCGCGGCGCGCATCTGGACACGCGGCACGCTTTCTTCAACGGCGCGTGCGTATTCCTGCGCCCGCGAGGGCAGGAGAGCGCGGCGTGCGAGCTCGAGATCGAGCGGCCCCGGGGCGCGCGCTACCGCGGCTGGCGCGTCGCCACGTCGATGACACGGAGCGGAGCAAAGCCCCACGGCTTCGGCACCTACGTCGCGTCGGACTACGACGAGCTGATCGATCACCCGGTCGAAATGGGCGAGTTCACTCTCGCGAGCTTCCGCGCCTGCGGCGTGCCCCACGACATTGCGATTACGGGCCGCCACGGCGCCGACACGGTCCGGCTCGCGCGCGACCTGAAGGGCGTGTGCGAGCACCACATCCGTTTCTTCGGGCAGCCCGCGCCTATGAAGCGCTACGTTTTCCTCATCACCGCGCTCGGCGAGGGCTACGGCGGGCTGGAGCATCGCGCGTCGACCGCGCTCGTGTGCTCGCGCGACGATCTGCCGCGAAAGGGCGAAGCGCAGGTCACCGAGCGCTACCGGACCTTCCTCGGTCTCGCCAGCCACGAGTATTTCCACACCTGGAACGTCAAGCGCATCAAGCCGGCGGCATTCACGCCCTACGATCTCGACCGCGAAAGCTATACCTCGCTGCTGTGGGCCTTCGAGGGCGTGACCTCGTACTACGACGACCTCGCGCTGGTGCGCTGCGGCCTGATCGGGAAGAAGGATTATCTCGAGCTGCTCGGCCGATCGATCACCACCTACCTGCGCGTGCCGGGCCGCCGCAGGCAGAGCCTCGCCGAGGCGAGCTTCGACGCCTGGATCAAGTACTACCGGCAGGACGAGAACTCGCCGAACGCGTCCGTCAGCTACTACGGCAAGGGGAGCCTGGTCGCGCTGTGCCTGGACTCGGTCATCCGCTACAAGACGCGCGGGAAGAAATCGCTCGACGACGTCATGCGCGCCTTGTGGCGGCGCCACGGGCTCACGGGCGTGGGCGTGGAGGAAGACGGCGTCGAGCGTCTCGCCGAGGAAATCACCGGCCTCGAGCTGCGGAGGATTTTCGACGAGTGGCTGCGCTCGACGAGCGAGCTGCCCCTGCAAGCCCTGCTCTCGAAGCTCGGCGTGGACATGGTCCTGCGTCCCGCCGAATCGTCGTCGGACAAGGGCGGCAGGCCGGCGGGATCGAAAGGCGCCGGCGGGCTCGCGATGCTGGGTGCGGGAGCCCGCGCCAGCGGAGAGGAGACCGTACTCACACAGGTGCTCGACGGCGGCGCGGCGCAGAAAGCCGGCATGGCCGCGGGCGACGCGATCGTCGCGGTGGACGGCTTGCGCCCGGGCCGCGGCGGGCTGGACGCGCTTCTCGCGAGTCGCCGCGCCGGCGAGAGCGTCGCCATCCACGCTTTCCGCCGCGACGAGCTGCTGGAGTTCGAGGTCCGTCTGAAGGGCGCCCCCGCGGACACCTGCGTGCTCTCCGAGATGCCGGGCGCAAAGGCGCGCGCGCTCGATCGCTGGCTGAAGCAGGACTGATCCCGAGCCGCTTGACAAGGGCTGCCGTCCGGGCTGATACTAAACCTTATGGTTAAGTATTCGGATGAGCCTCTCGACGCGGTCTTCGCCGCGCTCGCCGACCCGACCCGCAGGCAGGTCGTGAAGCTGCTCGCGGCCGGCAGCCGTCCGGTCAGCGAGCTCGCGCGTCCCTTTCCCATGTCGCTCCCGGGCTTCACGAAGCACTTGCTGATCCTCGAGGACGCCGGGCTGATCAGGCGCGAGAAGGAGGGCAGGGTGGTGAGCTGCACTCTCACCGCGGAGCCGATGAAGAAGGCGTCGGACTGGCTCGATCACACCCGCGAGTTCTGGGAGAAGCGGCTCGATGCGCTTGCCCGGTTTCTCTACCACCAAGAGGAGATTCAATCATGGCGAACACCAAAACCCAAGAGCGGCCGTCGCTCGCACTCGTCCGCAAGCTCGACGCGGCGCCGGCGAAGGTCTGGCGCGCGATAACCGAGCCGGACATGCTCAAGAAGTGGATGGCGCCCGACGACGCCTTCAAGATTCCGCTTGCCGAGACCGAGCTGCGAGTCGGCGGGCGCTACCGCATCGTCATGAACGCGCCCGACGGCGAGGTGCACGACGTGAGCGGCGTGTATCGAGAGATCGTGCCGAACAAGAAGCTCGTCTACACCTGGGCGTGGAAGAGCACCCCCGAGCGCGAGTCGATCGTCACGATCGAGCTGCGCGCGGCGGGCGGCGGCACCGAGCTCACGCTCAAGCACGAGCAGTTCGCGGACGAGCAGGCGCGCGACCGCCACCAGCACGGCTGGATCGGATGTCTTGGCCGGCTCGAGCGTGCGCTGCCCTAACCGGATGAGGAAGACGTCATGCCCAAGGTCGTAAAGCAATCGGTGGTTCTCCCCGCACCCGCCAAGGCCCTGTACGCCATGTACCTCAGCCCGAAGGCGCACGGCTCGATCACCGGCGCAAAGGTCGTCATCGGCTCCCGGCCCGGGTCGCCCTTCAGCGCCTTCGGCGGTGCGCTGCGAGGGCGGATGCTGCAGACCGTCGCCGGCCGGCTGATCGTACAGTCGTGGCGCTCGAGCGCATTCAAGAAGAGCGACGCCGACTCGACGCTGATCATTCGCTTCACGCCCAAGGGCAAGGCCGGACGCATCGACCTCGTCCACGTCAACGTCCCGGACCACGACTACAACGGCGTGAACAAGGGGTGGAGGAACTACTACTGGAAACCCTGGCGTAAGTACCTCGCGCGCCGCTAGCCGCTAGACTTGCGCAATCGTGGCTTACGACGAGAAACTGGCCGGCCGGGTCCGCGAGCTCTTGGGAAAGCGCAAGGGGATCGCGGAGAAAAAGATGTTCGGCGGGCTTGCGTTCCTGCTGAACGGCAACATGTCGGTCGGGCTTCACGGCGCCGAGCTGATCGTGCGCCTCGATCCGGTCGAGACCGACGCTGCGCTCGCCAAACCGCATACGCGGATCTTCGATGTCACCGGCCGGCCGATGAAAGGCTGGATCCTCGTGAAGCCGGCTGGAACTAGCGGCGACGCCGCGCTGACCGAATGGGTGCGAAAGGGCGCTGACTACGCCGCGTCCCTGCCCAAGAAGAAGGCCTGATCGCGTAGAATCGCGGACTGAGTCTTGGGCCCATCGGTCCGGAATGAACGCACCGAACGACAGCGCTCTCGCAATTCGATACGCCGACGTCGCCGCCGCGGCGGAGCGGATCGCCGGCCACGCGCACCGCACGCCGGTGCTGACCTCGCGCACGGTGAACGGGCGCACCGGCGCGCAGGTCTTCTTCAAGTGCGAGAACCTGCAGCGCATCGGCGCGTTCAAGTTCCGCGGCGCGTTCAACGCGCTGTCGCAGCTCTCGCCGCCCGAGCGCGAGCGCGGCGTGCTGTCCTTCTCGTCGGGCAATCACGCGCAGGCGGTGGCGCTCGCCGGCAGGCTGCTCGGCATCCGCGTGACCATCGTGATGCCCTCGGACGCTCCCCCCGTCAAGATCGAGGCGACCCGCGGCTACGGCGCCGAGATCGTGCTCAACGACAAGCGCAAGGAAACGCGCGAGGAAGTCGCCGAGCGCGTGGTGCGCGAGCGCGGGCTCACGATGATCCCACCCTTCGACAATCCGCAGGTGATCGCGGGGCAGGGCACGGCGGCGAAGGAATTGATCGAGGACGCCGGCAAGCTCGACTATCTTTTCGTCCCGGTGAGCGGCGGCGGGCTGATCTCGGGCTGCGCGGTCGCCGCATCGCATCTCTCGCCCGGCTGCAAGGTGATCGGCGTGGAGCCCGAGGCGGGCGACGACGCGACCCGCTCGTTCAAGACGAAGACCCTGCAGACCTGCTACAACCCCGACACCATCGCCGACGGCGCCCGCACGCACGCCCTGGGAAAGCTCACCTTTCCCCTGATCCTGCGCTACGTGCACGACATGGTAACGGTGAGCGACCCGGAGCTCGTACGGGCGATGCTGTACCTGTGGGAGCGCATGAAGATCATCGTCGAGCCGACGGGCGCGCTCGGCGCAGCGGGGCTGTTCGAGCGAGGCCTTCCGGTCGCCGGCAAGCGCGTGGGAGTGATCCTCTCCGGCGGCAACGCCGATTTCAAGCTGATCGCGAAGTACTTCTGACCTTCCAGATCTGCCAGCGCTCCTTTCCGGCGAAGATCGGAATGGAGTCGTGAACCGCGGCATCGGCAGTCCGCTCGAAATTCGCGCCGAGCAGCGTCTCGAGCTCTCCGGGCTTCAGCCCGAAAGGCGGGCCGCGCTCGCCGCCTTCGAAGAAGAAGAATCCAACGATTCTGCCCTCTGGCTCCAGCAACCGTGCTACGCGCTGCGCGTAGCGGGGCCGCAGCGCCCGCGGGAGCGAGCACAGGAACGCCCTCTCGTAGACGAGATCGAAGGGCGCGCCGAAATCGGATTCGAAGAAGTCCGCAAGGCGAACCCGTTCGGAGAGAGGCCCCAGAATCTTCTGGGCGCGCTCCACCGCCGCGGGCGCGAAATCCACCGCGAGCACGTCGTGTCCGCTTTCCGCAAAGGCGCGCACCTCGTAGCCCGAGCCGCAGCCCGGGACCAGCACGCGCCGGCCGCGCGGCTCGGTTTTGAGGAATTGCGCGAGCGCCGTCGGGGCGCGGCCCGCGTCCCACGGCGTGAAATTGTCGCGGAAGCGCTTTTCCCAGAACTCCGGCTTCGCCGCGTCCTCTTTGGGCATTGCGGTTTACGGTCGCATCAATTCCGGCAGCAGATGCGCCCGCCACAGCGAGCTCTCGTGCTCCGTTCTGAAAAACCCGAAATGCCCGATACGTCGCACGCCGATATCCCGCGGTGCAATGCGCTTCATGGTCCTCGGCGCATTGACATAGAAACCGTGGATCGACTCGGTGTTGCGCTTGGACATGAACTCGTCGTCGGAAAAGGAGATCGATACGATCGGAGTGCGCACGGACGCGTACTGCGCCCGCACTCCTTCTTCCGCGCCGACCGCGTATTCGGGGTTCAGGCACCAGCGGCGCCACTGCTCGATCACGCCCTTTGGGAGGTCGCCGACTTTGCGCAACCGCCTCCCCGGGAAATAGCCGAACAGGCGCACCGCGAGCGGCTCCAGCACATACCACAGCCACCACACTCGGCGCCTGAGGGGCCAAGCGTTCTCGCGCCAATAGCCGCTGCCGCAGGCGACCGTAACGATTTTCGAGATGCGATCGCGATTGGGCACCAGCGGCAGGATCTGCCCGCCCAGGCTGTGACCGACCCAGTACACGGGCTTCCCCGGCGCACGCGCGGAAATCGCCTCGACCATCGCCCCACAATCGAGTCGGGCCCAATCGAAGAGATCGGCATCGAATCCGCGCAGGCTGCCCGAGCGAGACAATCCCATGCCGCGGTAGTCGAATGTCGCGGCTATGAATCCCTGCGCCGTGAGCCACGCCGCGAACGGGGCATAGTAGTCCTGCGATGCGCCTATCGCGGGGACGATCAGCGCTGCACCTCTTGCGTCATTTTGCGGATGAAAAAAGCGCGCGACGATCTTGCACCCGTCCGCCGTGATGACTACTTCGCCCGCGGGCTCACCCATGTCTTACCCTTTGACGCATACCACCTGCTTGAGCGTGTGCACCACTTCGACGAGATCGGTCTGATTGGTCATGACCTCGTCTATGTCCTTGTACGCTCCTGGAATCTCGTCGAGCACGCCCTTGTCCTTACGGCACTCGACCCCTTGAGTCTGCGCTGCGAGGTCGGCGCGCGAGAAGCGGCGCTTCGCCTCGGCCCGGCTCATGCGGCGCCCTGCGCCGTGGGCACAGGAGTGGAACGACTCCAGGTTGCCCTTGCCGCGAACGATGTAGGAGCGCGCGCCCATGCTGCCCGGGATGATTCCCAGTTCGCCCTCGCGCGCGCTGATCGCGCCCTTGCGGGTGACGTAGACCCGCTCCCCGAAGTGTTCTTCGCGCTCGACATAGTTGTGGTGGCAGTTGATCACCTCGCCGGTCTCCTCGAACTCGGGCAATTCGCGGCGCAGCGCGCCGAGGATCAGGTCCATCATCTCGCGCCGGTTGGCGAAAGCGTAATCCTGCGCCCAGCCCACCGCCTCGACGTAGTCTTCGAAAACCCCGGTCCCCTCGTCGAACCAGGCGAGATCGCGGTCGGGAAGATGCGCGTCGCGCTTCTGCATCACCTCGCGCGCCAGCGAGATGAAGTGCCGGCCGATGCAGTTGCCGACTCCGCGGCTGCCCGAATGCAGCATTACCCAGAGGTAGTCGCTCTCGTCCAGGCAGATTTCGATGAAATGATTGCCGCCGCCGAGCGAGCCCATCTGCCGCACCCACTTGCTCTCGTGATTGCGCTGCATCTTGGCGATCTTCGGATGCTTGCGAACGATGGCTTCCAGGCGCCGCCTGAGAGGAGAGCAGGCTTCGCGGCGCGCGTCGGCGTCGTCGTGCTCGTCGAATCCGACCGGAACCGCGCGCTCGATCCCCGAGCGCACGCGCGCAAGGCCGTCGGGAAGACGCTCGGCCTTGAGCGAGAGCCGCATCGCGTTCATGCCGCAGCCGATGTCCACGCCGACCGCTGCGGGGATGATCGCGCGCTTCGTGGGAATCACCGATCCCACGGTCGCGCCGATGCCCGCGTGCACGTCGGGCATCGCAGCGACGTGGCCGAACACGATCGGCAGCAGCGCCACGTTGGCGAGCTGCTGGCGCGCATGCGGCTCGAGATCGTCGGTAAACACCTTGACCGGAACGCGGCCGCCTTCGATGATCTGTCTGACTGGCATGGGAGGGAGTGCTCCGCGTATTCTACGGGTGGCCGTAACATCTTGTTGCAATATAGGGTCTTGCGACATGGCGCGCTTACATTTGTTTGCTGTAATCGCTGCGGGCGCACCCGACGCGAAGGGGCGTTCTCGTGCCTTTTACGAATAGAAAGAAAATGGAACTCGGGCCGTTGTTGATCGAGAAACCGGAAAGCAGGCTCCGCTCCTTGCGCGGGGCCTGGGTAGTGGTCCTGGTGCTGCTGCTGGCGGCGGCGGGCGTGGCCGTGTATTTGTTCAAGCCGAGCGAAGACCCGCGTCCGGTGGGCCGGCGCGGCATCGATCCGTCGCGCCCTACGCCGGTCGTCGCGGCGGCGGCGAAGACGGGCGATATCAACATCTATCTGAACGGGCTCGGCACCGTGACGCCGCTCAAGACGGTGACCGTCAGGAGCCGCGTGGACGGAGAGCTCGTCCGGGTCGCCTTCACCGAGGGCCAGATCGTCAAGGCGGGAGACCTGCTCGCCGAGATCGACCCGCGTCCCTACCAGGCGCAGCTTGCCCAGGTCGAGGGCCAGATGCTGCGCGACCAGGCGCTGCTCGCGAACGCGCGCATCGACCTCGAGCGCTACCGCGGCCTGTACGCCCAGGATTCGATCGCCAAGCAGCAGGTCGATACGCAGGAAGCCCTGGTGCGCCAGTACGAGGGCACGGTGAAATTCGATCAGGGCCAGATCGACAACGCGAGGCTGCAGGTCGTGTATTCGCGCATCACCGCGCCGGTCGGCGGGCGCCTTGGGCTGCGCCTGGTGGACGCGGGAAACATCGTCCGCGCGAGCGACGCCAACGGCCTGGTCGTCATCACCCAGCTCCAGCCGATCGCGGCGGTATTCACGATTCCTCAGGACAGTCTGCCCGATCTGCTCAAGCGCATGCGCGCGGGAGCGCCGCTTTCGGTCGACGCCTACGACCGCGAGCAGAAAGCCAAGCTCGCCGCCGGCAAGCTCCTCACCGTCGACAACCAGATCGACCCGACCACGGGGACGGTCAAGCTGAAGGCTCTGTTCCCGAACGAGGACGGCGCCTTGTTTCCCAACCAGTTCGTCAACCTGCGCCTGCACCTCGATACGCTCCACGGCGTCACGATCGTTCCGGCGACCGCGGTGCAGCGCGGTGTCCAGGGGACGTTCGTCTACGTCCTCAAGGAAGACCGCACCGTCGCGCTGCGCCAGGTCAAGACCGGCGTCACCGAAGGCGAAAGCGTCTCGGTCGAGTCCGGGGTCTCACCCGGCGAGGTCGTGGTCGTCGAAGGCAGCGACCGCCTCCGCGACGGCGCCAAGGCGGAGGCTTCCGACCCGGCGAGCCGCTCGGCAGCCTCCGAAGGCGGGGCGCAAAAGAGCGGCAAGGGCGGTCGGCGCCGCAAAACAGGCGAGTGAAGAAGGCGGCCTGAGTGAATCCCTCGCGGCCGTTCATACTCCGGCCGGTGGCGACTTCGCTGCTGATGGCCGCGTTGCTGCTGGCCGGGGTGATCGCCTACCGTTTGCTGCCCCTGTCGGCTCTTCCAGAAGTCGACTACCCGACCATCCAGGTCGTCACCTTCTATCCGGGCGCGAGCGCCGAGGTGATGACCTCGTCGGTGACCGCGCCGCTCGAGCGGCAGTTCGGCCAGATGCCGGGCCTCAAGCAGATGTCCTCGACGAGCTCGGGCGGCGCTTCGCTGATCACGCTCCAATTCAGCCTGGATCTGACCCTCGACGTGGCCGAGCAGGAGGTGCAGGCGGCGATCAACGCCGGCGCAAACCTGCTTCCGCAGGATCTGCCCGCGCCGCCGGTGTACAGCAAGGTGAATCCCGCCGACGCGCCGATCCTCACTCTGGGGATCAGCTCGAAATCGATGCCGCTGCCGGAGGTGCAGAACCTCATCGACACGCGCCTCGCCCAGAAGATCTCGCAGCTGCCGGGCGTGGGGCTGGTGACGCTCTCCGGCGGGCAGCGGCCTGCGGTGCGCGTGCAGGTGAATCCGCGTGCGCTTGCGGCCAACGGCCTGGGTCTCGAGGACGTGCGCCTGGCGATAACCGGAGCCAACGTGAACCAGGCCAAGGGCGGGTTCGACGGCCCGAGCCGCGCTTACACGATAGACGCGAACGACCAGCTCCGGTCCGCGGCGGAGTACGGGGCGGTGATCGTCGCCTACAAGAACGGCGCTCCCTTGCTGCTCTCGGATGTCGCCGACGTGATCGAGGACGCGGAGAACGTGCGCCTCGCCGCCTGGATGAACGAGGTGCCCGCGGTGATCCTCAATATCCAGCGCCAGCCGGGCGCGAACGTGATCGAGGTGGTCGATCGGGTGAAGCGCCTCCTGCCCCAGCTGACCGCGTCGCTTCCGGCGACGGTCGAGGTGGCGACGCTCACCGACCGGACCATCACGATCCGCGCTTCAGTCAGGGACGTGCAGTTCGAGCTGATCCTCGCCGTCGCGCTGGTCGTGATGGTCATCTTCCTTTTCCTGCGCACCGCCGCCGGAACGATCATCCCCAGCATCGCCGTGCCGCTTTCGCTGGTCGGCACTTTCGGGGTCATGTATCTCGCCGGATTCAGCATCAACAACCTCACCTTGATGGCGCTCACGATCGCCACGGGATTCGTGGTCGACGACGCGATCGTGATGATCGAGAACATCGCGCGCTACATCGAGGAAGGCGAGCCGCCGCTGCAGGCCGCGCTGAAAGGCGCAGAGCAAATTGGTTTTACCATCATCTCGCTGACGTTCTCGCTCATCGCCGTGCTGATCCCGCTGCTCTTCATGAGCGAGGTCGTGGGGCGGCTGTTCCGCGAATTCGCGATCACCCTGGCGGTCGCCATCCTGATCTCGGCGGTCGTATCGCTCACGCTCACCCCGATGATGTGCGCCAAGCTCCTCCGCCGCACACCGCCCGCGGAGCAGGGTGCGTTCTACCGGGCGAGCGGCCGCTGGTTCGACGGCGTGATCGGGCGCTACGGCGAGATGCTCAACTGGGTGCTCGACCGGCAGACGCCGACGCTGTGGGTGTTCCTCGGCACGCTCGCGCTCACCGCGCTGCTCGCCTTCTTCGTTCCCAAGGGATTCTTCCCGCTGCAGGACACCGGCGTCATACAAGGCATCTCGGAGGCGCCGCAGTCGATCTCCTTCCCCGCGATGGCCGCGCGCCAGAGCGCGCTCGCGCGGGCCGTCCTCGAGGACCCGGCCGTGGAGAGCCTGTCTTCGTTCATCGGCGTGGACGGCACGAACACCACCTTGAACAGCGGCCGCATGCTGATCAACCTCAAGCCCAAAGCGCAGCGCGGCGACATCGCTACGGTGATCCGGAGGCTGCAGGCGAGACTGGCGAGGGTGGAGGGCATCGCGCTCTACATGCAGCCCATCCAGGACCTCACCATCGAGGACCGCGTGAGCCGCACCCAGTACCAGTTCACGCTCGAGTCGGCCAATCCGGACGAGATGGCGGAGTGGGTGCACCGGCTCACCGCGCGGCTGTCCGAGCTGCCGCAGCTCGCCGACGTCGCGAGCGATCTCCAGGATCAGGGGCTGCAGGCGTTTCTCTCGATCGACCGCGCAACGGCGGGGCGGCTGGGCATCACCCCGGCCGCGATCGACATCGCGCTCTACAACGCCTTCGGCCAGCGCCTGGTGTCGACGATTTTCACGCAGTCGAACCAGTACCGCGTCGTGCTCGAGGTAAAGCCCGAATTCAGCGTCGGGCCCGGGGCGCTCAAGGACATTTACGTCGCCTCGTCTTCCGGCGCGCAGGTCCCCTTGAGCGCGATCACGACCGTCACCGAGAGGCCGGGCCTGCTCGCGATCAACCACCTCGGGCAGTTTCCCGCCGCGACCATCTCCTTCAACCTCGCGCCCGGGGTCGCGCTCGGGGACGCCGTGCGGGCGATCGAGACGGAGGCGCAGGCGCTCGGCTTGCCGCCCTCGATCCGCGCGAGCTTCCAGGGCGCGGCGCTCGCCTTCAGGGCCTCGCTCGCGAACGAGCTCTTGCTGATCCTCGCGGCGATCGTGACCATGTACATCGTGCTCGGCGTCCTCTACGAGAGCTACATCCACCCGATCACGATCCTCTCGACCCTTCCCTCCGCGGGCGTGGGCGCGCTGCTCGCGCTCATGCTCTCGCGCACCGATCTGGGCGTGATCGCGGTGATCGGCATCGTGCTTCTCATCGGCATCGTCAAGAAGAACGCGATCATGATGATCGACTTCGCGCTCGACGCCGAGCGCAAGGAGGGCAAGAGCCCGCGCGAGGCGATTTTTCAGGCCTGCCTGCTGCGCTTCAGGCCGATACTCATGACGACGATGTCGGCGCTGCTCTCGGCGCTGCCGCTGATGCTCGGCACGGGCGTAGGCTCGGAGCTGCGGCATCCGCTCGGCATCACCATGGTGGGCGGGCTGATCGTGAGCCAGGCCCTCACGCTGTTCACTACGCCGGTGATCTACCTGTGGTTCGACCGTTTGGCGCGGCGGGCGGAGGGCATCGAAGCGGGTGTGTCGCGCACTGGCCCGCTCGAGCGTCCACTCAAGGATGAGCGGCCGTGAATCTAACCGAGCCGTTCATCCGGCGCCCGGTCGCGACGACGCTCCTCACCGCGGGCATCACGCTCGCCGGCGCGGCCGCCTTCGGCCTCCTTCCGGTCGCGCCGCTGCCTCAGGTGGACTTCCCGACGATCTCGGTGCAGGCGCAGCTTCCGGGCGCGAGCCCCGAGGTGATGGCGGCGACGGTCGCCACGCCGCTCGAGCGCGCGCTGGGTCGCATCGCCGGGGTGACCGAGATGACCTCGTCCTCGTCGCTGGGCAGCGCGGGCATCACGCTGCAGTTCGATCTGAGCCGCGACATCGACGGCGCCGCGCGGGACGTGCAGGCGGCGATCAACGCCGCGAGGAGCCAGCTGCCGACCAGCCTTCCGCGCAATCCGACCTACCGCAAGGTCAACCCGGCCGACGCGCCGATCCTGATCCTCGCGCTCACTTCCGACACCATGGACCGCGGACAGATGTACGACGCCGCGTCCACCATCCTCGCGCAGAGGATCTCGCAGGTGAGCGGGGTCGGGCAGGTCACCGTGGGCGGAGCATCGCTGCCCGCGGTGCGGGTCGAGCTGAATCCGACCGCGCTCAACAGCTACGGCATCGCGCTCGACGACGTGCGCGCGGCGCTCGCCGCCGCCAACGCCAACCGCCCCAAAGGATCGCTCGAGCAGGGCGATCGCCACTGGCAGATCCAGGCCAACGACCAGGCGAAGACCGCCAGCGAATACATTCCATTGATAGTCGCATACCGCAACGGCGCCGCGGTGCGGCTCTCGGACGTCGGAGAGGTGGTCGATTCGGTGGAGGACCTGCGCAACGCCGGGTCGTCCAACGGCCGGCCTTCGGTGCTCCTCATCATCAACCGTCAGCCCAACGCCAACATCATCGAGACGGTCGAGCGCGTGCGCGATCTGCTGCCGCTGCTGCGCGCTTCGATACCCCGGGCGATCAACCTCGACGTCGTGCTCGAGCGCACCAGCACGATACGCGCGTCTCTGCGCGAGGTCGAGCGCACGCTCCTGATCGCGATGGTGCTCGTGATCCTGGTCGTGTTCGCCTTTCTGCGCAACGCCCGCGCGACGCTCATCCCCGCGGTCGCCGTGCCGGTGTCGCTGGTCGCGACCTTCGGCGTGATGTACCTGTGCGGCTTCAGCCTGAACAATCTGTCTTTGATGGCGCTGACGATCGCGACCGGATTCGTGGTCGACGACGCGATCGTGGTGCTCGAGAACGTGTCGCGCCACATCGAGCGCGGCCTGACGCCCTTTCAGGCAGCGCTTCTGGGCGCGAAGGAAGTGAGCTTCACGGTGCTGTCGATGAGCTTCTCGCTCATCGCCGTGTTCATCCCCATTCTCCTGATGGGCGGCATCGTCGGCCGCCTGTTCCGCGAGTTCGCGGTGACGCTCTCGGTCGCGATTCTGGTCTCGCTCGCGGTGTCGCTGACGATGACGCCGATGATGTGCGCGCGGCTGCTCAAGCCCACTGGCGAGCGCCGCCCCGGGCGCCTGTTCGCCGCGAGCGAGCGCGCCTTCAAGTGGATGCTCGCCGAGTACGAGGCGAGCCTCGGCTGGGCGCTGCGGAATCCCCTCGTGATGATGCTGCTCCTAGTCGCGACGATCGGCCTGAACGTATGCCTCTACTACTTCATCCCGAAGGGTTTCTTTCCGCAGCAGGACACCGGCCGCATGGTCGGCACGATCCAGGCCGACCAGGGCATTTCTTTCCAGGCGATGCGGCAGAAGCTCGCCGACTTCATCGAGATCGTGCGCAGCGATCCCGCCGTGGAGAACGTGGTGGGCTTCACCGGCGGCGGCCGCCGCAATTCCGGCTTCATATTCCTTTCCCTGAAACCTCTGAAGGAGCGCAGGGTCAGCGCCGACCAGGTGGTTGCGCGCCTGCGCCCGCGGCTTGCTCAGGAGGCGGGCGCGAGCCTCTTTCTCGCGCCGGTGCAGGATATCCGCCAGGGCAGCCGGCAGGCCGCCGCTCTCTACCAGTTCACGCTGCAGGCCGACGAGCTCGCGGACCTGCGCACGTGGGAGCCGCGCGTGCGCCAGGCGCTTTCCCAGCTTCCCGAGCTCGCCGACGTGAACACCGATCAGCAGGAGAAGGGCTTGCAGACCATGGTAGTGATCGACCGGCCCACGGCCGCGCGCATGGGGCTCACGTCGAAGACGATCGACGCGACGCTCTACAACGCTTTCGGCCAGGCGCAGGTGTCGACCATCTACCAGGCGCTCAACCAATATCACGTCGTGATGGAGGTCGCGCCGCAATACTGGCAGACCCCCGAGGCGCTGAACGGGGTCTACGTGCTCTCGCCCACCAAAGGCCAGGTCCCGCTCAACGCTGTCGCGCGCTACGAGCCGAGCACGGCGCCTCTCGCCGTCAATCATCAGGGGCAGTTCGTGGCGTCCACGATCTCCTTCAACCTACCCTCCGGCGTGTCGCTCGGCGACGCGACCAAGGCGATCGACAACGCGATGGCGCGCCTCGGAGTGCCGATCACGGTTCACGGCAGCTTTCAGGGTACGGCGCGCGCATTCCAGGCCTCGCTCGACAGCCAGCCCTGGCTGATCCTCGCGGCGCTCATCACGGTATACATCGTTCTCGGCATTCTCTACGAGAGCACCATCCATCCGGTCACCATCCTCTCGACGCTGCCCTCGGCGGGCGTGGGCGCGCTGCTCGCGCTGATGGCGTTTCGCACCGAGTTCAGCATCATCGCGCTGATCGGCGTGATCCTGCTGATCGGCATCGTCAAGAAGAACGCCATCATGATGATCGATTTTGCGATCGCGGCCGAGCGCAACGAGGGTAAGCGGCCCGAGGAAGCGATCTTTCAGGCGTGCCTGCTGCGCTTTCGGCCCATCATGATGACCACGATGGCGGCGATGCTGGGCGCCGTGCCGCTCGCGATCGGGTTCGGCGACGGGTCGGAGTTCCGCAAGCCGCTGGGGATCTCGATAGTGGGCGGCCTGATCGTGAGCCAGCTGCTCACGCTGTATACGACCCCGGTCGTCTATCTGTACTTCGACCGGTTCAGGCTGTGGAGCGCCCGCGTGCTCGGGCGGGGCCGGGGCGATGCGGCTGCGGGGGCATCGTGAAGCGCTGCATGCTGCTGCTGCTCGTCGCCGTCTCCGGATGCGCCGTCGGTCCGGATTACCAGCGGCCGTCCGTCGAGGTGCCCGCCGGTTACAAGGAGGCGGGGGAGTGGAAGGTCGCGCAGCCGCAGGACGCCGCGAGCCGCGGGCGCTGGTGGGAGATGTTCGGCGATCCCGAACTCAACGCGCTCATGAAGCAGGTGGAAGTATCGAACCAGAACGTCCTCGCCGCCGAGGCGCAGTTCCGCCGGGCGCAGGCGATCGTGGCCGCGTCGCGCGCCGCCTACTTTCCGACGGTCAGCGCCGACGCCTCGGTCACCCGCAGCCGCTCGCCGATCGGCGTGGTCGGGGGCACCACGGCCGGCCGCATCATCACCAACCGCTCCGCGAGCCTCGACGCCGCATGGGAGCTCGACTTGTGGGGACGCGTCCGTCGTACGGCCGAATCGAGCGAGGCGAGCGCGCAAGCGAGCGCGGCCGACCTCGCCGGAGCGCTGCTGTCGTCTCAGGCCACGCTCGCGTCGAGCTATCTGCTGCTGCGCACGATCGACGCGCAGAAGCGGATCCTCGACGAGTCTGTCGCGGCGTTCCAGAAATCGCTCGACCTGACCAAGAACCGCTACGACGCGGGCGTTGCGGCCAAGGTGGATGTGGTGCAGGCCGAGACCCAGTTGAAGAGCACGATGGCCGACGCGATCGACCTCGGCGTGCAGCGCGCCCAGCTCGAGCACGCCATCGCGGTCCTGATCGGCAAGCCGCCCACGGCGCTCGCCATCGTTCCGACGCCGCCCGATGTCGCGCGCGCCCCGCTCTCGATAAAGATGCCGCCGATTCCGGCCGAGGTTCCGTCCGCGCTCCTCGAGCGCCGGCCGGACATCGCCTCGGCGGAGCGCCTCGTCGCTTCGGCCAACGCCCAGATCGGCGTCGCGAAGGCTGCGTATTTTCCCTCGCTCACGCTGTCGGGATCATACGGCTCGCGCGCCGGCGACGCGGCGAGCTGGTTCACTGCGCCCAGCACCTTCTGGGCGTACGGCCCGGCGCTCGCGCAGACGATATTCGACGGGGGATTGAGACGGGCGCAGACCGATCAGGCGATCGCCGCCTACGACGCCACGGTGGCCCAGTACCGGCAGACGGTGCTCGCGGGATTCCAGGAAGTCGAGGACAACCTCGCGGCTCTGCGAATTCTCGAGGAGGAAGCGAAAGTCCAGGAAGAGGCCGTGCGCGCCGCGCGCGAGTCGGTCACGCTGACGACCAACCAGTACAAGGCCGGTATCGTGAGCTACATCAACGTCGTGGCCGTGCAGACCGCGTGGCTCAACAACGAGCGGGCAGCGATGATCGTGCTCGGGAGGCGCCTCGTCGCCGCGGTGACCCTCCTCAAGGCCCTGGGCGGGGGCTGGAGCGCGGCGGAGCTGCCCGAAGGCGAGGCGCTCAGGGTACGCTCGACCGCGACCCGATAAAAGACCGCAGCCCGGACGGCGCGATGAGGGTGCGCCGCCGGGTGCGGAAGCTGGATCGATGCTCGCCTTGGCTGGCTGGCCGGTCGACCCCCGCCAGGTTCCGACGAACCCCTACACCAGCACCACAACGATCGCCGCGAACGAGATGCAGGTCATCGTGGCCCCTCCCAAACTTCGTTCCCAGTACCGGGAATCGTAGAGTGGGAGGGCGCTACAATGAATCTGCCGTTTGGGGGAGAACGCGTATTACCGAAGGGGGATGCGGCTAGAAATCGTAGCTCTCCGACTTAGAGGGGGTCGGCGGGGCGCGATCGAATTTACAGTGAAGCTGCCAGCCGCCGTTCACGCGTCGCGTACAGAGGACGGCGAATCCGTCGCCCGGAAAGCGGTCCAGTTTGGTGATCTCGCAGAGATAGTTCTCGTGTGACTTGGGAAACTCGAAGGGCTCGGTATCCCAGTCCGCAGGGATGCAGTTTGCGAAGGGCCATGGGGAATACAGCCCGGAGCTATGCACCGAGAGAATGGAAACGGACGAGCCCTTGTTCTTTGCGGTGATGCGCGCTTGCGCGACGCAGGACAGGTGCTCGTCGCCCGACAGGAACACCACGTGCTCGATGTGGTTCTCGAAGATGTGCGCGAGCAGGGTGTGCATCGACCAGGGGTAGCCGTCCCATGCGTCCGAGCGCAAGGCGCCGGCGTTGCCCTGCTTCGTGCGGAGCTGGCGGGGCAGAAATATCGACGGAGACGCGATGAACTTCGCGCTGTCCTTGGGTTGGCCGTTCAGCCAGGATAGCATCGCCTCGAACTGAGCCTCGCTCATGATGCGGGCAGCGTCTATCGCCTCGGCGGTTCGCGGTGTGCGTTCGGTGCGCGTGTCGGCCACGAAGAATCCTTCCGGCAGCGCGTACCAAAGGGGTTCATGGGAGTCGCCGGTCGGCGGCACTTGCGCCGGTCCCGACAAGCGCTGCCGCTTCAAGTAGAACTCGCGTCCGGTCACCATGATGGGATCGGGTCGGGTGTCGTAGGCAAGGGGTTCCCAATTGTCCTCGATCTCGTGATCGTCCAGCACCGTATGGAGGTGAAGCGGCAGGACGTTGAGCCCGGTCAGCATCTTCATCAAATTGTTGTGGGGGAGGGCGAATCGGTCGAATCGCGCGGTCGGATCGAAGAGGCCTGCCGTGGCGTCGAGGTACACTTGGTCGCCGACCAGGAGCACGAACCGGGGGTTGCCTTCTCTCTTCGCGAGACGCACGTACGATGCTTCGGCCACTTTCTGGTCGAGCATTCCCGCGGGATACTGACAGCTCGCCAGCACGAACGTGAGTCCGTCGGCGGTCCGATTTGACGATCGGATACGGTCAATGTCCGTTTTTTCCACCACCCTTTGCAGTGGCTTCTCCAGAAGCTCGCTCAGCGCGCGGTACATCGCCTCTCTCGCGTCGGGCGACCAGGCCGGGAGGGTGTCCGTCACTTTCGACGGAGCCGGTGAAAGTGCGGCGCCGCGGGGCCCTTGGCGTCTGGGCGTCGCAGTCAGAGACGCCAGCCTGCCGAAAAATGGGCCCGAGCCGAGGTCCACGTAGTACATGAGCACCACGAGCACCCCGTAAACGCCGTCCCACCATTCCGCCTCGGCTTCCAGCGTAAACCAACCGTCGCCGTCGCTCGGGACGTCGAGCAACCTGGCAACAGCCTTGAGATCGACTTTCTTTCCGGCCTTGTCTGCCGCAAAGAAAAGGCCGTCTTTTTTCATCACGGGGACCAGGCCTGCGGCTTGCGCCTTGCCCTGACCGGGGTCGACCTGTCCGCTGATGGCTATCGGCTGATTTCCGCCGCCGGCGTACGCGGAAGCGATGATCGGACCTATCCAAAACGGCTTCGCCACAAATCGCTCGCTCATGATGGCGTCTCGTCCAGGTATCTAGCGATTCGCTTGAACACGCGCTCGGCCTCCATGCCGATGAGCGAGTCCTGATGACCGAAGCCTGGAAATCGATGAGTCGTTATCGGCGCGCTCGCGTAATGCCCGAGGATGTCCTCTATTCGAGCGAGGGTTGCGACATCGGCCAGCCCATTGTCGTCGCCGTGTATCGAGAGCGTCGGGAATGTCCAGCGCGTTCTCATGTTTTCGGCCAAGGCGTATTCGTTGCGTCCGCTCGGGGTCGCCACGGCCATCAGCCGCGCAAAATGAATACCCTGCGATACGGTATCGATGCTCAAGGGGCCGAACAGGTCGTCGATGTATTCCAACACCCTGGGATGCAGCAGCTGCTCGCCGTCTTTTCGAGCGAGGTTGAAATCGCGTCCGTAGAGGGCATCCATGCGGTGCCGGGTGCCGACGAAGGGCGTGCGGGCGCACGGCCACACGGGATTCTCGACGTCGAACTCTTCCTCGGGGTAGGGCAGCGATGCGAGCAGGCGGTCGATCAGCTGGTCGATCAGACCCGGGTCGGGCTTGACACGAAAGTCGTAGCCCGAGAGCGGGAGGAAGTGGCGCAGATAGCTCAGCACGTACGCCCGGAAGGTGTTGGCCGGGCTCATGACCACGACCGGACCGATCTGGGACAGCACGGCCTTGTTGATCCACTTCGGAAGCACCGCGCGTTCCCGGAAAAACTTGTCTCCCGGGCCGGGTGCCTTGAGCACCACCATGCTGAGCATGGCCGCTCCCATGCAATGCGCGACCACGTCCAGCCTCTGCTTGGTCTTACCAACGATATAGTCGAACGCGGCCGGCAGATCGGCGAGCGCCGCGTCCTCGAACGTCCACGGATAGCGGGCCGTGGGCATGCCGCTGCTGGTGCGCAGATCGAGGATCCACACATCCCTTTTCCGGTCGCAAAAGTACTCCGCCATGTTCGGCTTGACGGCGTGGTGCGCGAAAGTGGTGCCGCTCGCGCTGTAGCCGTGGATCATCACGATGGGCAACCCCTTGGGGTTGGCGGGCCGGTAGCGCGTCAACCGAACGTGCACGGGGGCCCCGTTCGGCAGCTGATCGATTTCGAGCTCCTTGATGCTCGGGCGGGGGAGCCTCATCCTGATGATACCGGGCAGGCGCTGGGGCTCGCGCGGCCTCGGCACGTCCGGCTTCCGGAAGCTCCACAGGTGGATGCTCACTAGGAGACGGGAAAAGTACGCGAGGAGCGATACGAGGTCCGCGAGCGCGGAAGGCTGGTCCCGTTGACCGACGATCCGAAAAAGCGGGACGCGCTCTCGAGCCAGGTACTTCGCGTCCAGCTCCAGAATCGCTTCCTCCTGAAGCCCCGGGAGCTTGCTCAAGCTCATCTGCGTGAGCTGACGCCAGGGGTTCGATCTTCTCGCGTAGGTCAAGCGTTTCAAGCCCTGGATCTCGGGAGGTCCCCTGAAATCGATGCGGCTGTCCGGGTCGACCCAGAGGTCCTTGATGCTCAGCTGATACTCGAGCCGACGAATCTCTCCGGCGTGCGATGCCAGCGCTCGCGTGCCGGTCCTCATCTGCTGGAGTGCGCGGCCCAGAGGCATGTCGATCGGATCCGCTTCCGGGCTCCGGTCCGTTCCCGGCATGAACCGCGCGATACCCTGTTTTTTCCATCTTTCGATCACCCATTGCCACAGATCGCGAATACCGCGGTTCAGCATGTAGGCACGCCACGCTCGGCACTTTCGCTTTCGGTATGAATTTCCCTCGCGCTCCAGCACCGTCAAAGTTCCTGTCAGTCGCGCGCGTACCATGGCCTGCCCGTCGAGCTCGTCATCCTGGGCGCCGTGCTCAGTCTGGTGCTTCCAGCGGTCCTTTTCGAAAACGCGAAGCTTGCCTTGCCTGGCCGGATCGCTCTCGCAGACCTCGAGCACGCGCCGCTCGTCGCGGGCGGGAAACACGAGCTGGTCCAGGCGAAGCCTCTCGAACGGCAGAGTGAGCTCCACAATACACGGGATCGGGTTCCCGTCCTTTCCAGGCAGCTCGGCCTCTCCTGACATCCGCTCGCTGAATTCCACCTCGGTCTTGCGCGGTTCATCGTGGGAGACGTATTCCGCACGAGGTCGGAATTCAGGCCTCTTGCCCAAGTCGATGGTGGGGCCTTGGGCCTCGCCGAGCTCCCAATCCAAAAGGAGCTGCTCAAGGGCTTGCAAGGCGAGCGCCGTGATCGTCAGGGCCGGGTTGATGCCGAGCGAAGTGGGCACGATCGAGCCGTCCAGAACGACCAGGTCCTCGTAGACTCTGTTCGTGCCGTAGACGGACGAAGGCCTGAAAACCTGGCCCTTGTAATTGACCACACCTTCTTCGGCGTTCCTGCCCATTGGGCAGCCTCCGAGGGGGTGGACGGTAAAAGCCGGCCCGTGTTGGTCGTTGAGAAGGTACTTCATTCGCCCGGGCAGGAGCTGCCAGAGCGGGTTCGGCAGTATGCGCCCCCCGATCTCGGGCTTGGCTTTGAGGAGGTCCTTGAGGCTGGCGATCTGCTCCTTGAACAAGTCGTCGTCGCGAAGTTCCTGCCAGCGGACGCGGACCGCGCCGTCTCCCTCGTCGTCGCCCGTTCCGCCGCCGATCAGCTCGATCGAGCCACGAGCGCCGTCATGTCCCATGATCGCGAGCACCGACGAGTTGGCAATCGCGTCGGCATCGACCGCGCATGGATCGTGCTCCGGTTTCCCGGGCTTGTGTGGCTTGCCGTCGACTTCCGTGAGCTCATCGAGCACCTTGGAAGTCGTCACGACTTCTTCGAAGACGCGCCGCAAAGGGCCGGGAATGGCGAGGTCCTCGATCACGCACCCCGTCCTGCCGGGGCCGCGAAGATCGATTATCCCCGTGATCGTGGGCCCGATCTTGCGCTCATCGGCAGGCTGGGATTCCTTCGCGACTGCATTGACCTTCCCCTTCTGCTTGTAGGCCACCGCTATCGTGTCGCCGTTCGACGAGAAGCGCTGACCGAGGCAAGAGGAAAAGCCGAGCGTTTCCCCCTGCGAGCGGAGAAGGATTTCCGTGGAACCGAAGGTTCCTGCGGCGAGGATCACTTTGCGGGCTCTGAGCTTCAGCGGGATGCCCTGTCGCTTTCGGAGTTTTTCGTCCGTGTGAACGACGGTGAGGAGCCATCCCTCGAAATGCCTGTCGCGTTCGATCCGCAGCACGGTGGCGCCCGTGTAGATATTCGCCTTATGCCGGCGTGCCTCTGCGAGGAGGCTAACGTCCAGGGAGTCCTTGGCGCCATAGTTGCATCCGGTCGCGCAATCGCCGCAGCGCTTGCACGGCTTCATTTCCACGCCCGTTCGCCCCTCCCCTTCCTTCATCGCCACGGTGACCGAGGCGGCACGAAACTTGTTGCCGCCCAGCTCTTCCAGCACTTCGAACTTCACTGGCACGCCGTCGGGATGACGCAAGATGGAATTGCCCTCGGGCGCATGCAGGATTCTTCTTGCGCCCTCAAAGAAATCACCCCGCTCGCGGTTGTTGCGGAATTTCAGCGGCCAGCACTCGTCCTGGAAGACGTCGTCGCTCGGTTCCTCCATCACGCCGGCGTTGATGAGCGAGCCGCCGCCCAGGCCGTTGGCGACCAGTGCGCATACGTCCGGGCCGACGCGGATGTCGAACAGGCCTTCGCGCATGCCTTTGGGCTGGGGCGAGTTGGGCGTGCTGAAGCGCACGTGGCCTGCAAGATCTGCCATGCGCGAGGGAAACATCCCCGCCAGGTATTCGATCCCTCGCTCCAGCACGCACAGCCGAATTTGTCTGCCCTTGTGCGTGCGGCCGGCGAGATCCTGGGCGGCGACCGCGCCGCCATAGCCGCTGCCGACGATGACGACATCGAAGTCATCCTGGGGGTCGTGCTTGAGCTGGTATAGAAGCTCCTCGAATCCCTGCGATAGCCAGGCGGTCGCGCGCTTTGGTGTACGCGCCCGGGCACCCGGCCCGGCGGCGGCGCCGTCGTTCATGATCCCTCCCTTAAAGGCGGCTGCTCTTTGCGATTGCGTTCTTTAGAACCTCCACTGGAACGGGTTTGTGCAGCAACGGAATTCCCGCTTCCTCCGCTTCGCGAAGTCGATCGGGCGCGATGTCGCCGCTGATCAGGATCGCCGGCATGCGCGGATAGAGGTCTCGAATGGCGCGCACCGTCTTGATCCCGTTGTCCTCTCCGCGCAGGCGGAGATCGGAGAGCACGATATCCGGCCTTTCGGCCCGTGCCGCCGCGACCGCCTGCAGAGTGCCGCCCGCCAGGGTGGCGCGACAGCCCATGCCCTCGAGCAACGTCTTCATTCCCAGCCTGATCCCCGCTTCATCGTCGACCACGAGGACGTGCAAAGCGGCCGGCGCGGGATGCGCGACCTTGGAGTCCGTCGCGCTCGCCGCATGCTGAACGGCCGGCAGCGTTAGGTAGAAGGTGGTTCCTGTTCCGGGCAAGGAGCGCATTTCCATGCGGATCCGCATGAGATCGGTCAGGCGCCGCACGATGGCCAGTCCCAAACCCAGGCCTCGGCTTCGATCCCGCTCGGGGTTGTCCAGCTGATAGAACTCCTCGAACACGCGCGTCTGCTCGGCCTCCGGAATCCCGCGTCCGGAATCGGCGACCGCAATGACGAGATCGCTTCCCTCGCTGGTGACCCGCAGGCTCACGCGCCCGCTGTCGGTGTATTTGATCGCGTTGTCGAGCAGGTTGCGTATGACGCGCTCGAAAAGCGATTGGTCGGTCTCGACGAAGCTGTCGCGCGGGCACTCCACGGCGATCTGTAGCTCCTTGCCTCGGGCCGCCGGCTCGAACTCCTTGCACATCCTTTCCAGAAAGCCGCGCAGCTTGATCACGCTCTGGTTGACCCGGACAATTCCGGCGTCGAGCTTGGAGATGTCGAGAAGGGCGTCGAGCTGCGAAGCGAGGGCCTGGAGCGCCGCGTTCATGTGCTGGGCGATCTCGCGGCTTTGACCGTCGAGCGGGCGCATGGTGAGCGCAGCGCCGAATAGCGACAGCGTGTGGATCGGCTGGCGCAGATCGTGGCTCGCCGAAGCGAGGAAACGCGTCTTCGCGCGGTTGGCGGCTTCGGCCTGCTCCAGAGCCACTTGAAGCTGCCGGTTCAACTCGGCCTGCTGCAGGCGAATCGAGAAGGATTCGCTGAACAGGCGAAACGCGTCACGGGCGAGAGCGAAAAGCAGCACACCGAGCAAGGCGCTCAGGGCCGCTGTCGAGAATTCTATCCATCCGACCTCTGCGATTCCGGGGCTCAAGGCCCACAGGGCGGTCAGAGGGCCGATCATCGGCAGGACGTACGCAAGAAATACCGGCCTGTAGCCTGCCGTCGTCGCGACCGACCCCGCGCAGAGCGCGACGAACAACATCGACTGAAGCGCCCGCTCGAATTCGGGGAGAAATGCGAAAAAGCCGAGCGAAAGCCCGTGAACGATGCCGTTCATCGCGCTGAGCCCTATCGCCGCTTGCAGGCGCGCCTTCACGGGGATGTCGGCGCGCTGCGAGAGACGACCGAGCACGATCCACCGGACCGCGAGCGCGGTGACCACCAAGACAAGCCATGCTGCAAGGATCCAGGTCGGCACTCGGTCCCGCGCCAAGCCCGCGATCATCAACGCGGCGAGGAAGACCGGAAAGGGAACCCGCCGCGCCTGCCGCGCCAGCGACCGCAACAACTCCTCTTCCAAGCTTGCGGTGGCCGGTGAAGGCTGCTCGATTGGGAGCCGCTCTCGAACTCGGAAGTTCAAATCCTCTCCCTTGCGCGAACCTTCCGGCAGTTACCGATGCGAGAAGCCGAAAGGCCTCACACGAGCCTGAGCCCCAGCTTTGCCGCGGCGTAGACCGCCTCGGTTCGGGTTTTTGCGCCCAGGCTCCTCAGCACGTCGGAAAGGTGCTGCTTGACCGTACCGTCGGAAATATCCAGCTCGCGGGCGATCGCCTTGTTCGTCTTGCCCTGGATGACCCAGCGCAGGACCTCCAATTGACGCGGCGTGATCCCCAGCAGCGTCGCGTCCGCCCGGCCGGTCTCGGGTGAGGCGCGTGAAGGTAAGGGTACGGCCTCGGGGGCTTCCAGCACCTCCGGCGGTAGGTAGACGCTGTGCGCGAGCACCAGCCGCAGCGCTTGTATGAGAACCTCGGGCGTGGAGGCCTTGGGGATGAAGCCCATCGCACCCCGGTCGATGGCGGCGAGTATGGTCTGCGAGTCGTCCTCGCCCGAGAGAACGACGACTGGAATCTCGGGAACGGAGTCGCGGAACGCCGCCAATGCGTCTAGGCCTTTGAGGCCGGGCATCTTGAGGTCCAGCAGCACCAGGTCGTAGTTTCGAGCTGCGGCGCGCCTGAGCGCCTCCGCGCAGGTGCCCGCTTCGTCCAGCTCCAGGCCCGTTTCGAGACCGCGCAGCAGAAACTTCAGGCCTTCCCTGAATAGGACGTGATCGTCGACCAGCAGGATATTCAAATCGCCAGGCTCCCGAACAGACACGGTAAGGATACGGCAGTACGCGGGCACCCGCATCTCACGGTCGGGCTATGTCTTTTGTCGGATCCATTAGCGTTTCGTGAAGTTGCCAACGGGGGTATACGATCTCGGCTTTCGGAGCGCAGCGGTCCTAGGGAGGGCACAAAATGCGAACCTGGATAAAGGTGTTGTCGCGTGCGGGCTTGGCTGTAGCCCTGCTCGGGGTGCAGGACATTGCGTCGGCTGGGGGCTTTGCCATCAACACGCAGAGTACCAGCGCCCTGGGCAACGCGTTTGCCGGGAGCGCGGCGGCGGCCGAGGACGCCAGCACGATCTGGTACAACCCGGCGGGAATGGTGCGACTGCCGGGTACCCAAGTCTCCGTGACGGGACACGCCATCAAGACATCGTTCAAGTACCAGGACGGCGGCTCCACGGGCGCTTTCGCCTCGCCGGGGACGGGCGAAGGGGGGGACGGCGGCGGTCTCGCCTTCGTTCCACAGGCCTACGCGTCCTTCACCTTGGATGACCGATGGAAAGCGGGGATCGCCTTCAACACGCCGTTTGGCTTGAAGACGGAGTACGACGACGGCTGGCGCGGCCAGTTCGCGGCGCTGAAGTCGGAAGTCCAGGCGTTCAACCTCAATCCCTCGGTCGCCTACGCGATCGACAAGACTTGGTGGGTCGGTGCCGGGGTCAGCTACCAGCGGCTCTCGACCGAGCTCACGAATTTCGCGGGGGGGTTGGGCACCGCGAAGCTGGAAGCGGACGACACGGGCTGGGGATACAACCTAGGGGTCATGTTCAACGCGTCGGAAGCCACGCGCGTCGGTCTCGCATACCGCTCGCAGATCAGCTACAAGTTGAAGGGCAACGCGACGTTCTCCGGCAACAGCGCGGCCGACAGCGGAGCCCAGGCTGATCTCACGGTTCCGGAGACGGCCTCGCTGGGCGTTTTCAGCTCGATTTCTCCCGAATGGGATTTGATGGGAGGCGCGACCTGGACGCGCTGGGGCCGCCTGCAGTCTTTCGCGATCACCCGTACCTCGGATGGATCGACGATCACGACGCTTCCTTTCAAATGGCGCAATACCGTGCTGCTCGCCGCCGGCGCGAACTACAAGCCGAACGACGAGTGGAAAATCCGGGCCGGCGTCGCCTACGATCCGGCTGTCTCGAACGACGAGACGCGAACGCCCCGATTGCCCGATCAAAGCCGTTGGGTGCTCAGTTTCGGTGCCCGCTACACGGCCGGGAAAAGCGACAGCTTCGATTTCGCCTACTCGCACGACTTCATCAAGGACGCCAACATCAACACCACCGTCGCCGGCGTGCCCGGTGCCCTGGTGGGCTCGTTCAAGAGCAGCGCCGACATCCTGAGCGCGCAATACAATCACCAGTTCTAGGCGAGCGCCGCTCGCGTGGTAATATTTTGATTTTCAAGCCCTTGAGAGCACCATGTTCCCCGCCAGGAGCAACCTGTCCCAGACCGATCCGGAGCTCTGGGCCGCGATCCAGCAGGAAAACCAGCGCCAGGAAGACCACGTCGAGCTGATCGCCTCGGAGAACTACGCGAGCCCCGCAGTGCTCGCCGCCCAAGGCTCGCAGCTCACCAACAAGTACGCCGAGGGTTTGCCCGGCAAGCGCTACTACGGCGGCTGCGAGTTCGTCGACATCGCCGAGCAGCTCGCGATCGACCGCGTCAAGAAGCTCTTCGGAGCCGACGCCGCCAACGTGCAGCCCAACTCGGGCTCGCAGGCGAACCAGGCCGTGTTCTTCGCCGCGATGAAGCCCGGCGACACCTTCCTCGGGATGTCGCTCGCGATGGGCGGCCATCTCACCCACGGCTCGCCGGTCAATATGAGCGGCAGATGGTTCAACGTCCTGAGCTACGGACTGAACGAGAAGGAGGAGATCGACTATCCGGCGCTCGAGCGCCTCGCGCGCGAGCGCCGGCCCAAGCTCATCCTCGCCGGCGCCTCGGCCTATTCGCTGCGCATCGACTTCGAGCGCATAGGCCGCGTAGCGAAAGAGGTCGGCGCGTACTTCATGGTGGACATGGCGCATTACGCCGGCCTGATCGCCGCGGGCGAATACCCGAGCCCGGTCGGCGTCGCCGACTTCGTCACCAGCACCACGCACAAGACGCTGCGCGGTCCGCGCGGCGGCTTCGTTCTCGCGCGCGCCGAGCACGAGAAGCTGATCAACTCCGCGGTGTTCCCGGGATTGCAGGGCGGACCGCTGATGCACGTGATCGCCGCCAAGGCGGTGGCGTTCAAGGAAGCGCTGGCCCCCGAGTTCAAGGCCTATCAGAAGCAGGTCATCGTCAACGCGCGCAGGATGGCCGAGACGCTCGCCCAGAGAGGCTTGCGCATCGTGTCGGGGCGCACCGAGAGCCACATGTTCCTGGTCGACCTGCGCGCGAGGAACGTCACGGGCAAGGACGCGGAAGGAGCGCTGGGGCGCGCGCACATCACGGTCAACAAGAACGCGATCCCCAACGATCCGCAGAAGCCTTTCGTCGCGAGCGGCATCCGCATCGGCTCGCCCGCGATGACCACGCGCGGATTCCGGGAGGCGGAGGCCGAGCGGCTCGGTCATCTGATCGTCGACGTGCTCGAAGCGCCCCAGGACGAGAAGGTCGCCAAGCGCGTCGCCGGCGAGGTCGCGGAACTGTGCCGTCGGCATCCGGTGTACCACCCCGCCGAAGGCGTGCAGCGGGTCGTCGCCGCCTGACATGAAGTGCCCGTACTGCAAAGCCGAAGACACCGCGGTCATCGACTCGCGTGAATCGGAGGACGGCGACAGCACGCGGCGCCGCCGCCAGTGCGAATCCTGCGGAAAGCGTTTTACGACGTACGAGCGCGTCGAGCTGTCGATGCCGATGGTGGTGAAGTCGAACGGCAACCGCGTTCCCTACGACCGGGAAAAGGTGCGGACGGGCTTCATGCGCGCGCTGCACAAGCGGCCGGTGCCCACGGAATACGTGGACGAGGCGATCAACCGAATCGAGCAGCGCATCCTCGCCCTGGGCGAACGCGAGCTCGCGAGCCGCGTGATCGGCGAGATGGTGATGCGCGAGCTGAAGAAGATGGACGACGTCGCCTACATCCGCTTCGCCTCGGTGTACGAGGATTTCCAGCGCGTCGACGATTTCAACGAGGCGATCCGCGAGGTCAAGAAGCCCGAGAAGCGCGCACGCGGCGCCGCCAAGTAATGTCCAGCCCCGCCGACCGCGAGTTCATGCGGCAGGCGCTGGCGCTCGCGGAACGCGGGCTGTATACGACCACGCCCAACCCCAGGGTCGGCTGCGTCCTCGTCAAGGACGGCGCGGTCGTCGGCACCGGCTGGCACGAGAAGGCCGGACTTCCTCACGCCGAGGTCCTCGCGCTCAAAGAAGCGAGCGTGCGCGCCCGAGGCGCGACCCTCTACGTCAACCTCGAGCCCTGCAGCCACCACGGCCGCACGCCGCCTTGCGCGGACGCCATCGTCGCCGCTGGAGTCAAGCGGGTGGTGGCAGCGATGCAGGACCCCAATCCCAAGGTCGCGGGTGCCGGCTTCGCCAAGCTGCGCGCCGCCGGAATCGAGGTCGAGAGCGGCCTGATGGAAGACGAGGCGCGCGAGCTTAACATCGGCTTCGTCGCCCGCATGACGCGCGGCCGTCCGTGGATACGCATGAAGATCGCCGCGAGCCTCGACGGCCGCACCGCGCTCGCCAACGGCAAAAGCCAGTGGATCACCGGCGAAGCGGCGCGAGCCGACGGCCACCGCTGGCGCGCCCGCGCCTGCGCGATTCTCACCGGCCACGGCACCGTGCGAGACGACGACCCGCAGCTCGACGTGCGCGGCGTCGACACACCGCGGCAGCCGCTCAAGATCGTCGTCGATTCGCGGTTCGAGACCCCGCTTTCGGCGCGCGTGCTGAAAGACGGAAGGACCCTGGTCGCGGGAGCGGTGAATGAAACCAAACGGATCGCCGCGCTCCAAGGAGCGGGCGCCGAGACGGTCGTCATCCCGAACGACCGCGGCAAGGTGGAGCTGTTCAAGCTGACTGAAGAGCTCGCGCGGCGCGAGCTGAACGAGATCCACGTCGAGGGGGGCACCAGGCTGAACGGTTCGCTCCTCCAGGCGGGAGTGGTCGACGAGCTGCTCGTCTATCTTGCTCCGAGCGTCATCGGAGATTCCGGACGAGGGATGTTCGACATGCCGGAGCTGAGCGAGCTGTCGCAGAAGAAGACGGTGACCATCCGCGAAGTGGAGCGCATCGGCGAGGACCTTCGCATCCTGGCGAGGATTTGAGATAGCCGGGGACAGAAGCAGGTCTCCAGATAGTTTTTACGGGACTCCTCTCCGGTCAGCTCCTGAAGTAACGGCGCGAACGCCGCTTCGATCTAATCTTACGCCCTACAGCGTGCAGCCAAATCTCGGCGTCCCTAATCCGAAAAGCATATAGCGGGCGCGCCGCATGATTCATTACGCGCAACAAACTCCACGTAATTTGCATCTTGGACAAAGGGGGGCTTGAAACGGACCGTCCATGGACGGCACCTCCAGGACTCTTGAGTTCATGGGTTTTTTCCTATCACTTAAAGGAGTAACGCACATGAAAATGAAAAGGAGTTGGAAGATTGTCGGGCTTGTAGCCGCAGTTCTGCTGGTGAGCGCGCCCCAGGCGTACGCCGACCTCAAGAGCGTCTTCACTGCTGTCTGCGACGCGCACGACGATACCATCGTCTCGACGGCCGGGCCCACCCCGGCCTTCGCAAAGGACGGAAAACTCGTCGCGTTTTGTTTTGCTCCTCCTGAGTCGAACTGCAGAAGCCTCATGGTCTGCATGGACCAGGCCGACTGGCATGTCATACACGACACGCGATACGGTGGAGCGTGGGCCGAGTCCCCCGTGCTTGGTTTTCCCGCGGCTCAAGCCCTCTACAAATTGATCTTCCAGAAGGATTGACCAGGGCCTGCGCTCGATGATCCGAATCGAAAACTGGAGGAGAACGATGCGTTACAGAGTGTTTCACCCTTGGATTTTTGCGGCACTCTGCGTGCTGTCGGTGGGCCTGCTGGAATGGCCCGCAAGCACCAGAGCTCAAACCCTCGGCGGCATCATCGTGGTTCCGCCCATCGTGGTTCCGCCGATCCCGGTCCCGGTCCCAGTCACGACGGTCCTGGGCGACGCGGGAACGCTCGCGCCAGGTTCGCTTGATTCTCTGTACAGCGAACTCGACTCGATCAACACGTCCCTGGTTTCGGCAGAGGTTCCAAGCGCGCGGGTGATCGGCTACGCGGACCAGATTGCCGCGGATTCCTATCTCTCCTCGCTCAACCTCACCATCGCCGGAATCGCCATCGCCGCCGCTTCTGCGGAAGCGGCGGCCCGGGGGCACTTGGACGGCAGCCCCGGCGACGCCACCTCGTACATTTCCGGCCTCTCGATCAATGGAGTGGAAGTCCTGATCGACGGGACGGTGAACCAGACGGTCGCTATCCCCGGCGGCCAGGTGGTGATCAACGAGCAGCAGGTCCTCCCGGACGGCACCCTGGTCGTGAACGCGCTGCACGCGACCGTCTCTGGCGTTGCGGACGCCGTGGTCGCATCGGCGACGGCGGGCCCCAGCGGCGGGAACGCGAGCGCGGTGCAGGCCACGACCTACTGAGCGCGGACTGTAACGGCGGGCGAGTGCGTCGGACGGAGCGGGCCCGTGGCCCCTCCGTCCGTTTAATTTACCACTAGACTCGCTCCGATTCGCCCCGTTCTCGGGAACTTCATCAGCCGCGCTGGTGCAGCTCGATCACGTTGCGATCCGGATCGCGTACGAAGATCCCCTGCGCTCCGGGTCCGAAGCGGACCGGCCCGCCGCTTAAGGGGAAGCCGGCGGCTTCGAGCCGCTCCTTCGCGGCCATGATGTCGGGGCACAAGAGGGCGAAGTGGGTTATTCCGGGGTGCTTCTCGGACACGTCCATAAGCACGTTCGGCTCGTTCGCCTTCGGCGCGTTGAGAACGAGGTTCAGCTCCACTCCCGAGGGGTGATCGAGGATGGCGACGGGCTCGGGACCGATCGGACCCGCGGTCTTGGTGAAGCCGAGCAGGGCGTAGAAGCGCACCGAGCGCTCGAGATCGTGCACGCGAATGCCGATGTGGGCGAGGCCCGAGATGAGGATGGGAGGGGTCTTCGTCATAGTCAATCTGCCTCCGGACGCAGTGAGTCCCGGTTCAATAAATGGCGAAAGTTTCGGTTCGCATCATCCTGTGGCGTCATTTCTTGCGAAAGACGATGAGGTGCTGCCAAGGCAGATCGCCCACCGTTTTCACCCACTCCAACGGGTGAACCGCCGCTTCTTTGCGCACCTGCGCCTCGGTCATCGTGTGCAGCGCTTTGATCGGCACGCTCGGATCGTCTCCCCGAAACTCGACGAACACCACGCGCCCGCCGGGCTTGAGCGCGCGCACTATGGCGGAGAGCATCTCGTAAGGGTATTCGAGCTCGTGGTAGACATCCACCATGATCGCGAGGTCGAGCGCTCCGGCCGGCAGCTTCGGATCGGTCTCGCTGCCTAGGATCGGACGGACGTTGCTCATCTTCTGCTGCTTCATCTGCAGCCGCAGGATGTCGAGCATCTCGGGCTGGACGTCCACCGCGTAGACGACGCCTTCCATACCGACGCGCTCTGCCATGCGCGAGCTGTAGTAGCCGCTGCCCGCGCCGATGTCCGCGACTTGCATGCCGGGCTTGAGGTCGAGCACGGCGAGCACGAGGTCGGGCCGCTCCTCCTGCATGCGCTCCGGCCGTTCCAGCCACGGCGCGCCGTGGTAGCTCATGACCTTCGCGATCTCGCGCCCCATGTAGGCCTTGCCGATGCCGTCGGGGCTGCCCTGGATCGCGGTGTAGCGCGAGTCCGCGGCGCTGGCCGCGAAGGCGAGCAGCGCTATCACCAGCCAAGTAAAATTCCTGCCCATGTTCAGCGGCATCATAGCGGCAGTCGGGCGGATCGACCGGATCGAGCGGGCGAAAGGCGGATTGCGCCTTTCTATCGACCCGGGCAGGCTCGGCCTTCGCGACGTGAACGTGGGGGACAGCATCGCGGTCAGCGGCGCCTGCCTCACGGTGGTGAAGCGCGGAAAGAGGAGCTTCAGCGTCGACGTGTCGCGCGAGACGCTGCGCGTCACCGCCGGCCTCGACGGGGAAGGCCAAGTCAATCTCGAAAAGGCGCTCAAGCTGTCCGACAAGCTGGACGGGCATCTGGTGCTCGGCCATGTCGACGGCGTCGGAAAGGTTACGGGGGTCGAGCGAATCGGAGCGAACCGCCGCTTGAGCGTGCGCGTGCCCGCTCCGCTCGCGCGCTACATCGCACGCAAGGGCTCGATCGCCGTGGACGGGGTGAGCCTCACCGTCAACGCGGTGCGCGGCGCCGAGTTCGAGGTCAATCTGATTCCGCACACGCTCGCCGTGACCACGCTCAGGGACTTGCGCGTCGGCGACCGTGTCAATCTCGAAGTCGATCCTCTCGCGCGCTACGCGGAGCGCCTGCTCCGCCGCTGATGCCGTTTTCACGGGAAGAGATCGAGCGGCGGCGCGCGCTCGCGCCGAAACCCGAGTTTCCCCCCGAGTTGCCGATCACCGCTAAGCGCGAGGAGATCGCAACCGCGATCGCGGCACAGCAGGTGGTGATCGTCTGCGGCGAGACCGGCTCGGGCAAGACCACCCAGCTTCCCAAGATCTGCCTCGAGATCGGCCGCGGAATCTCGGGTTTGATCGGCCATACCCAGCCTCGCCGGATAGCCGCGCGCGCGACCGCGAGCCGCGTCGCGCAGGAATTGAAGACGGAGCTCGGCGGCGCCGTCGGCTACAAGATCCGTTTCACCGACAAGGTCGGCCCGCGCGCCTACATCAAGATCATGACCGACGGTATCCTGCTCGCCGAGACGCAGGGTGACCGTATGCTCGCGCAGTACGACACCCTCATCATCGACGAGGCTCACGAGCGCAGCCTCAACATCGACTTCCTGCTCGGCTACGTGAAGCGACTCCTCCCGCAGCGGCCGGATCTCAAGCTCGTCATCACCTCGGCGACGATAGACGCCGAGCGCTTCTCGAAGCACTTCGACGGCGCTCCGGTCATCGAGGTCTCGGGAAGGCTCTATCCGGTGGAGGTCCGCTACCACCCGGTCGAATCGGAAGACGACGACTACGATCTCAACGACGCGATCAGCGACGCGGCCGAGGAGCTCGCGCGCGAGGGGCAGGGCGACGTGCTGGTGTTCCTGCCGGGCGAGCGCGAGATCCGCGAGGCGGCGGAGACGCTGCGCAAACGCCACCCGCCCCATACGGAGATCCTGCCGCTGTTCGCGCGGCTCTCGGCCGAGGAGCAGGAGCGCATATTCAAGCCGCACACGGGCCGGCGCATCGTGCTCGCGACCAACGTCGCCGAGACCTCGCTCACCGTGCCCGGGATTCGCTACGTCGTGGACACAGGCCTCGCGCGCGTCAAACGCTACAGCTACCGCAGCAAGGTCGAGCAGCTGCGCGTCGAGAACATTTCCCAGGCCTCGGCGAAGCAGCGCGCCGGCCGTTGCGGCAGGGTCGCAAGCGGCGTCTGCGTCCGCCTTTGCGCCGAGGAGGAATTCAATCTGCGCCCGGCGTTCACCGATCCCGAGGTGCTGCGCTCCTCGCTCGCCAACGTCATCCTGCGGATGAAGGCGCTCGGCCTGGGGACGGTCGAGGAATTTCCCTTCATCGATCAGCCGGCGTCCAAGGCGATCCAGGACGGCTACGCGCTGCTCGCCGAGCTGGGCGCCGTGGACGAGGCCAACGAGCTGACCGAAGTCGGGAGGCAGCTCGCGAAGCTGCCCGTGGACCCGCGCATCGGCCGCATGGTGCTCGCGGCCAAGTCGGAGAACGCCTTGCGCGAGGTTCTCGTCATCGCCGCGGCGCTCTCGATTCAGGACCCCCGGCAGAGGCCGAGCGAACGGGCGGCGGCGGCCGACGAGGCGCAGAAGCAGTTCAACGACGACAAGTCCGACTTCCTCTCGTGGCTCAAGCTCTGGAAGTTCTTCGAGGAAGCGCTCGAGCACAGAAAATCCAGCCGCAAGCTGCACGAAGCCTGCCGCGAGCACTTCCTGTCGTTCAACCGCATGCGCGAGTGGCGCGACATTCACGCGCAGCTCAAGGAGCTGGTCGCCGAGCTCGGCTGGCGCATTTCCGAGAAGCCCGCCACCTACGAGCAGGTCCATCGGGCGCTGCTCGCCGGCCTCCTCGGTAACGTCGGCACGAAGACCGAGGAGGGGAACTACCTCGGCGCCCGCGGAATCCGATTCTGGATCCATCCCGGCTCGGGTGTGGGAAAGAAGCCCGGGCGCTGGGTGGTGGCGGCGGAGCTGACGGAGACCACGCGCCTGTACGCGCGCTGCGTCGCCAACGTCGAGCCCGAGTGGCTGGAGTCGGTCGGCGCCCATCTCGTCAAGCGCCATCGGTACGAGCCGCATTGGGAGAAGCAGCCGGCGCGCGTCGCCGCGTTCGAGCGCGGAACGCTCTACGGTCTCCTGCTCTACGCGAAGCGGCGCGTGCACTACGGCCCCATGGACCCGGTCGAATCCCGGAAGATATTAATCCGCCAGGCGCTGGTCGGAGGCGACTATGAGACCCGCGCTCCCTTTTTCGCGCACAACCGCAGGCTGGTGCGCGAGATCGAGCAGCTCGAGCACAAGTCGCGCCGCCCCGACGTTCTGGTGGACGAGGAGCTGATCTACTCGTTCTACGACAGCTTGGTCCCGGAAGGCATCCACAACGGGGCTGATTTCGAGCGCTGGCGCCGCGAGGCCGAAGGCGGGAATCCCAGGCTGCTCTTTCTCAGACGTGAGGACTTGATGCGCCACGAGGCGGCCGGCATCACCACGGCCAGGTTCCCTCACCAGCTGGAGATGGCCGGGCGAAGCTTCGCTCTCGACTATCACCACGAGCCCGGTTCCGCGCGGGATGGGGTGACTCTTACGGTGCCGCTCCTCGCGCTCAACCAGATCGACGCGGCGAAATGCGACTGGCTGGTGCCGGGCCTCGTACGCGAGAAGATCACGCGCCTCGCGAAGTCGCTGCCGCAGAAGCTGCGCCACCAGCTGGGATCGCTGCCCGAGTTCGCCGATGCGTTTCTCGCGGCAAACGCATCTGCGGACGCGCCGCTCGCTCAGGCCATCGCCCGGCACGCGCGCCGCGAGCTGAACCTCGCCTTGCCGCTCGACGCCTTCCGCCCGGAGATACTGCCGGTGCACCTGTCGATGAATTTCCGCATCGTCGACGAGCACGGCCGGCAGCTGGCGATGGGCCGCAACCTGGCGCAGCTGCGCGCCGAGCTCGGCGACGCCGCCGGCGAGCAGTTCGCCGAGGTCGCGCATGCCGAGGCCCCGTCGGAGAAAGTCACAGGATGGGAGTTCGGCGATCTCGAGGAAGTCGCCGAGATCCGCCGGGGGTCGCAGACGCTGATCGGCTATACCGGCCTGGTGGATCAAGGCGACGCGGTGAGCCTCGAGGTGTTCGATTCGGCGTACAAGGCGCACGAGGCGCACCGCACGGGCCTGCGGCGCCTTTTCATGCTCCAGCTGAAGGAGCAGGCGCGCTATGTCGAGAAGAATCTTCCGGGTATGCAGGCGATGGCGATGCAGTTCACGGCTTTCGGAGGCGCCGACGAATTGCGCTCGCAGCTGCTCGCCGCGGCGTTCGAGCGGGCGTGCATGCAGGACCCCTTGCCCAAGACGCGCGCGGAGTTCGCCCGGCGCTGCGAAGAAGGACGCTCGAGGGTAACGCTGCTCGCCCAGGAAATTTCGCGGCTCTCGGGGACCATCCTGTCGGAGCACTCCGTGCTTCAAAAGAAGCTCCAGCAGTTGGCGAAGGCTTTTCCCGTGCCCTGTCGTGACGTCCAGGAAAACGTCGGCCAGCTGCTGTCGAAGGGATTCATCGGGCGCACGCCGTACGACCGGCTGCAGCATTTTCCACGCTACCTGAAAGCCGCGGGCCTGAGGCTGGACAAGCTGCGCTCGGATCCCCAGCGCGATGCTCGCCTCGCGGCGGAGCTTGCGCCGCTACTCGCGCAGTGGCAGCGCGAGCATCTGAAACAGGCGAAGTCAGGCGAGATCGATCCGCGGCTGGAGCAGTTCCGCTGGCTGCTGGAGGAATTGCGCGTGCAGCTCTTCGCCCAGGAGCTGAAGACGCCGGTGCCGGTCTCGGTCAAGCGGCTGACCAAGATATGGCAGACTACGGGCAGGTGAGAAGCGAATGGAAAGAGTCTTTGCCGCGCTGCTGAAGGGGCTCGCGAGCCTGATGCATCCGAGGATGCTGTGGCTCATGGTGTGGCCGATCCTGGTCGCGCTCGCAATCTGGCTGACCCTGGCGGCGTTGTACTGGACCCAGGCGGCGAGCTGGATCGACCTCAAGCTGCATCAATGGCCGGCATTCGAGTGGGCGTTATCGGTGTGGCCGCTGACGCTCCTCGGCGCCTGGCTCGCCTGGCTCTTCCTGTTGTTCCTGTTCGTGCCGGTGGTGCTCGTCACCGCGGTGCTCATCATCAGCGTCGTTTCGATGCCCGCGATGGTGACCCACGTCGGCGAGCGCGAGTACGCGGACCTCGCGCGACGAAAGGGAGGCACGTTCGTAGGCAGTCTTTGGAATGCCCTTGTGTCCCTCGTGTACTTCACATTGCTCTTTGCGGTCACGCTGCCCCTTTGGCTCTTCCCGCTGCTTTGGCCCGTGCTGCCCGTCGTCCTTTTCGGCTACTTCAACCAGCGAGTCTTCCGCTACGACGCGGTCGCCGAGCACGGAACCGCCAGCGAGATGGTCGAGCTCATCAGGCGCAATCGCGGCGAGCTGTTTCTTCTCGGAATCGCGCTCGCTGTCATAGGACACATACCCTTGATCGGTCTCGTAATGCCGGTCTACGGCGGGCTGGTCTTCATTCACTACGGTCTGGCGCGTCTCGGTGAACTGCGCCGCGAGCCTATCGAAGGGGGCGCGGGGCGGGCGTGAGAGTCGGCGGGATCATCATCGGCGACGAGATCATCCGCGGGAAGCGCGCGGACAAGCACTTCGCCAGATTGATCGAGATACTCGCCGCGCGGGGAATGAAGTTGGCATGGTGCGAGTATCTGGGCGACATTCCGGAGCTGATCACCGAGACTCTAAAGCGCACGTTCGCGTCGGAAGACATCGTTTTCAGCTTCGGCGGCATAGGCGCGACTCCAGACGATCACACGCGTCAGTGCGCGGCCGATGCTCTAGGAGTAGGGCTCGAGCTGCATCCCGACGCGGAGGAGGCCATACGGTCGCGCACGGACATGGTCATCACGCCGCAGCGGCTGAAGATGGGAGAGTTCCCGCGAGGCGCGCGCATCATTCCCAACTCCTACAACCGCATCCCTGGATTCTCGGTTGGGAAGCATCATTTCGTCCCGGGATTCCCGGTGATGGCCTGGCCGATGATCGAGTGGGTGCTCGACCAGCACTATTCGCACCTGTTCCACCGGACGCCCGAGGCCGAAGCCTCGATCATCGTCTACGACCTTCCCGAGTCGACGATTACCCCGCTTATGCTGGATGTGGAAGGACGATATCGGCGCTTGAAGTCGTTCAGCCTTCCGAGCATGGGTGAGGCGGGCGTACGCCGTCACATCGAGTTGGGTGTGCGCGGCACGCCCGACGAGGTCGCGCCTGCGATCGAGCAAATGAAGCAGGGCGTGACGGCGCTGGGCGGAAGATGGGAGCCCGCGCGGTAGGCTCGAGGACGCTGCGGATCTACGACCGAAAACAAAAAGCCCTGGCTTGCGCCAGGGCTTTAGGGCGCCCACGGAGAGGAGGAGGAGGAAGACCGTGGGCGCGGAGACGTAGGGCCGGTTTAGGCAGTCGCTTGCTTCTTTTCCTTCTTGGGGGTTGCGGCCGCAGTGAAGTTCGCTTCGGCGATCTCGGTGGCCTGCTTGGCGACCTTGTTGAAGCTGTCATAGGCCGTGCTGGCTGCGGCGAGCGCGGACTTCACCGCGGCTACCGCCATATCGGACCCCGCCGGAGCGTTCTTCGAAACCTTGTCGAGGATCCCGAGGAGGTTCTTGTTGAACTCCGCCGCTTGCGCCTCGACGAACTTCGCCAGCTCGCCCTGCGCCTGGGAGGCGACTTCGTACACGCTGCGCGAGTAGGCGATGGCTTTTTCCATGGCCGGCTGGGAGGCGGCGGCGTTGAGTCCTGCGTACTCCTGAGGATTCTTCGCATCCAGCAGCGCCTTGGCGCGCACCAGACTTTCTTCAAATACGGTCTTGGCCGCGCCGAAATTCAGGGCGGACAGGCGTTCGAAAGCAGCGAACTGCGTGCTCGCGAGGCCTAGGATGGCCTCGATGCCAGCCTTGTTGGCGCTGGCGACTTGCTCGGGAGTGAAATACATTCGACGGATCTCCAAAATGAGGTCTGGGGTAGGGGCGGTTTTGCGGTTGGCGGCGCTAGTTATATTGCATTGCAACAAAGTTGATTCTACCGAGAAAACAACTCCTGTCAAGCAGAATTTGTGCAATGCAGTATCCTACCGGGGACTCGGAGAGAAACATAAAAGAAACAACGTATTAAGTGATGGCCGTGAGCGCGAAGTCAGTGGCCACAAACACATAACTCTATGTTTATAAATGAAATCTATTCCCGCCTCAGTCCACGCGGATGCTTCGCTGCGCGGGAATCTTCGCGATACGCCAATTTGCGAGAGCCCACTCCCAGAGCGTTTCCGTGCTCTCCGCCGTCAGGGGCACCGGCGGTTCCTGCCCGAGAAAGCGCAGCGCTCGCCAGAGTTGGAGAGGCGCCTCCGCCGACTGAAGCGGGGCGGCCCGCGTCTGCTTGCTGAGCTTCTCGCCACGAGAATTCACCGCAACGGGCAGGTGGGTGTATCGAGGGGTCGGGTAGCCGAGGAGGCGCTGCAGGAGGATTTGTCGCGGCGTAGAGGCCAGCAGGTCGGCGCCGCGCACCACGTCGGTGACACCCTGCTCGAAATCGTCGACGACGACGGCCAACTGATAAGCGAACAAACCGTCGGCTCGCAGCACCACAAAATCCCCGACTTCGTCGGCTAGATTCTGCACGATTCTACCCTGCACCGTGTCGTCGAATGCAATCACCGCGTCGTCGACGCGCACGCGGACCGAGCGCGCGGGCCGACCTGGCGGGGGGCCGTTCCGGCACGTACCGGGATAGATGGGCTCGCGGCTTTCCCCGAGGGTCGAGTCGGAAATCTCCCGCCGTGTGCACGCGCAGGAAAATGCCACCCTCCCACGCTCGAGAAGCTTGAGCGCGACCGCATACGCCCGGCCGCGGCGCTTCTGTCGCATCACTCGTCCATGCCATTCGAACCCGTATGCCTCGAGGATTCGGAGGATTGCGTCGGCGGCACCTTTTGCCTCGCGCGGTCCGTCGAGATCCTCCATGCGCACGAGCCATTTGCCCGCATTCTGGCGCGCTTCCAGATAGCTGCCGACGGCAGCGATCAGGGAACCGAAATGCAGCGGGCCGGTAGGTGAAGGCGCAAAGCGCCCTCTATAGGGTTTCTTCGAGTCATGCATAATCAGCATCGAAAATCATATCAGCGTTCCCTTCGACGTCATCCGAAAATACATGAGCAGCCCACATCACATCGTCATCGTCGGCGGAGGGGCCGGAGGCCTGGAGCTCGCGACGCGCGCGGGCGATCGCTACGCACGCAAAGGGCGGGCCGCAGTCACCCTGGTGGACATGAACGAAACGCATTTGTGGAAGCCTCTCCTGCACGAAGTCGCCGCAGGAAGCATGGACATACACGCGCACCAGCTCGACTACCTCGCGCAAGCGCGCTGGCACCACTTCAATTTCTGCTGTGGAGCCTTGGAAAGTCTCGATCGAGCGCGCCACGAGATCACCGTGGCGCCGACGCTCGACGAGCGGGGCGCAGAAGTCATCCCGCGTCGCAGACTGCACTACGACACGCTCGTGATCGCGATCGGCAGCGTCGCGAACACTTTCGGCGTTCCGGGAGTCGCCGAGCACTCCTACGCTCTGGAGTCGGCCGCCGAGGCCGACCGCTTTCATCGGCGTCTGATCAACGCCTGTATACAGGCCAATTACCGTTCCTCCTATGGAACCGCCCGGCTGCGCATCGTCATCGTCGGCGCCGGAGCGACCGGCGTCGAGCTGGCGGCCGAGCTGCACAACACCACAAGGACACTCGCGGCCTATGGCCTTCAGAACATCGACCCGGAGCGATTTCTCCAGATCACCGTTCTCGACGCGGGCCCCCGCATCCTGCCGATGCTTCCCGAGCGCATCGCAAAGGCCGCGACGGCGTCGCTCGAGGACTTGGGCGTTCGCGTCGCCTGCTCCGAGCAGGCCGTCGAGGTCACAGCGGGCGAAGTGAGAACCAAGGCCGGCCATTCCTACCCTGCTGATCTCGCCGTGTGGTCGGCGGGGATCAAGGGTGCGGACGTGCTGAGCCGACTCGATGGGCTCGAGACCAACCGGATCAATCAGCTGCTGGTTCTGCCGACGCTGCAGACGACACGCGATCCGGACGTCTTCGCCTTGGGCGACTGCTCCGCTTTCCCGCGCAGGGGAAAGGAGCCGGCCGTGCCTCCGGCGGCGCAGGCGGCGCACCAGGAGGCTTCGCACCTTCTCCGGTCGATCGCAGCGCGACTGGAGGCGCGACCGCTTGCGCCCTTCTGCTACCGCGACTTCGGGTCGCTGGTTTCGCTCGGCGAGTACAGCACGATCGGATCGCTGATGGGATTTCTTTCGGGCAGGAGCTACCGCGTCGAGGGCTGGTTTGCACGGATCATGTACCTGTCGCTGTACAAGATGCACCTTTACGCGCTGCACGGCCCCGTCGGCGTCGTGCTGGATACGCTCGTCCGCTTTCTCAGGCGGGGCACCGACCCGCAGGTCAAGCTGCATTGATGATGTGGTCCCTCATCAAGATTGTTGTGGCCGTCGCGGTAGGGGTGCCGCTCCTCATGTGGATGTTTCAGGAGCACATGATTTTCTTCCCTCGGCGCCTCGATTCCCGGCCTGCGCCGCGGTCGAACGTCGAGGAGGTCACCATAGCCGTGCCGGACGGCGTGACGTTACGCGGCTGGTTCGTGAGGGGTACCGTTGTTCCGGCGCCGCTCGTAATCTACTTCGGCGGCAATGCCGAAGAGGTCTCGTGGATGGCCGAGTTCGGGGACAACTTTGCCGGCTGGTCGATGCTGCTGGTGAACTATCGCGGCTACGGAGAGAGCGAAGGCAGGCCCGGCGAGAGAGCGCTCCTCGCAGACGCGCTCGCGATCTACGACTACGCGAGAAAGCGCTCCGACGTGAATCCGGAACGCATGGCGGCAATGGGTCGCAGCCTGGGCAGCGGCGTCGCGGTCCATCTTGCAGCAGAGCGCGCGGTGCGCGGCGTGATCCTAGTCTCGCCCTATGACAGCCTGGTTGAGGTCGGGCGGCGCCACTATCCCTTCCTGCCCATGTCCCTCATGCTTCGCCATCGCTTCGATTCGCTTTCCCGGGTGCCCCGCATCGGCGCGCCGCTGCTGTGCATGGTCGCAAGCGAAGACCGGATCATTCCTCCTTCGCATTCGCGTGCCCTGTTCGAAGCCTGGCGCGGCGACAAGGAGTGGCGCGAGATTGCCAACGTGGATCACAACAGCATTGCAGGCGAGCCCCAGTACTGGCGCTCGATCGCCGATTTCCTGAAATCGGTGCGTTAAGCTCTTCGACAGGATGCCCCTGTTATACTTCGGGGTCAGACGAATCCGGAGATTTCCGCATGGCGACGATCGCTTTGACGAAGGACAATTTCGAGGAGACTGTGAACGGCAACGACATGGTTATCGTCGATTTCTGGGCGCCCTGGTGCGGGCCGTGCAAGGGTTTCGCGCCGGTGTTTGATGCGGCCTCCGAAAAGCATTCCGACATCGTTTTCGGCAAAGTAAACACGGACGACGAACAGGAGCTCGCCGCGTCGTTCAATATCCGCTCGATACCGACTCTGATGTTTTTTCGCGAGAAGGTGATTCTGTTCTCGCAGGCGGGCGCGCTGCCGGGATCGGCTCTGGAGCAGGTCATCACCCAGGGCAAGGAGCTCGACATGACGGCGGTGCACAAGGAGATCGAGGAGCGCAAGGTCCCCGCCTCGAAGCAGGCCTAGCTCGGCGCTCGGAAAATAAAAAAGGGCAGGGAATCGCTCCTGCCCTTTCTTGGTGAATCGAGAGGCTTACTTCTTTTCGTCCTTCTTCGCGGACTTCTTGTCCTTCTTTTCCTTCTTTGCGGCTTTCTTGGTGTCTTTGCCGTCGCCCTTCTTCATCTCGTCCTTCTTCATCGGCGCGCCGGCGTGGGACGCCGCGACCGAAAACCCACTCGACACCGCGAAGACCGCGGCCACCAATAGCGACAATAGCTTCTTCATTCAACGTCTCCTCTGAGCGTTATTAGAATGACCCGGTCACCGGAAGCAGGTCAACCGCGGCGGTATCCTAGCATATATGGCTGAAAATGCGAATGATTCGCCCCGGGCGGCGAAGGGTGGGCCGTGAACGCGGGGATCGCCTATGCCCTCCTTGGAGCGGCCCTCTTCGGGGCGAGCACGCCCATCGCCAAGCTCCTCGTCGGGGAAGTCGGGCCGGTGATGCTCGCGGGGCTCCTCTACGCGGGCTCGGGACTCGGGCTCGGCCTCTGGCTCGCCTTGCGCCGGTGGGTCCGGCCTTCGATCGAGCGATCGAAGCTCGCGGGAGCCGACTACAAGTGGCTCGCGGGCGCCGTGATCTCAGGCGGCGTGGTGGGCCCCGTCCTCCTGATGTTCGCTCTTGCCGCCGCTTCGGCTTCGGCAGTGTCCCTTCTGCTGAACCTCGAGGGGGTATTTACCGCGCTCCTCGCGTGGTTCGTTTTCCGGGAGAATTTCGATCGGCGCCTGGTGCTGGGGATGTGTCTGATCGTGTGCGGCGGCGCGCTTCTCAGCTGGCCGTCGGGCGGACTCTCGACATCTCTTCCCGCGCTCGCGGTCGCGGGCGCCTGCCTGTGCTGGGGTCTCGACAACAACCTCACCCGCAAGATTTCAGCGGGGGATTCGGTGCAGATCGCGGCGATCAAGGGGCTTGCGGCGGGAGGCGTGAATCTCTGCGTGTCGGCGGCTTTGGGAGCGGCTCGACCGGGGCTGGAATCGATCCTGGCCGCCGCTGCAGTCGGCCTTCTCGGCTACGGGGTGAGCCTCGCTCTGTTCGTGGTGGCTCTGCGGCACCTCGGCACCGCAAGGACCGGAGCTTATTTCGCAACCGGGCCTTTCATCGGCGCCGCTGCCTCGTTTGCGCTGCTCGGGGAGGCCCCGGACGGCTTGTTCTGGGTGGCATCGGTCTTGATGGCAGCCGGCGTGGCTCTGCACCTCGCCGAGCGTCACCGGCACGAGCACCGGCACGAGGCGCTGACCCATACTCATTCGCACACGCACGATGAGCACCACCTCCATCGTCATGACTTCGCCTGGGACGGTGCCGAGCCGCACTCGCATCCTCACGATCATGTCCCTCTGACCCACAGCCATGAGCACTATCCGGATATACACCATAGGCACGGTCACTGATCTGCTGCTCGCCCTCGCGCTCGCGTCCCTCGCGCTCGCGGCCCATGCTGCGCCTTATCTGCCCATAGACGACTCCGTAGTCCTTGAGCACCTGCCGGTGAGGCCGGGAGATCCGATTGCGCGCGAGCTGAAGCAACTGCGCGGGGAGCTGGCTGCAAACCCGCGCAGCCGGAGCACGGCGGTGCGGCTCGCGGAGCGCTATTTCGCGCTCGCCAATGCAGAGGGCGATCCGCGCTATGTAGGCTATGGCGAAGCCGCGCTCAAGCCCTGGTGGGACCTGCCGGATCCGCCGCTCGACGCTCTCGTCATGCGCGCTATCCTCAAGCAATACAGCCACGATTTCTCGGGCGCGATGCGGGATCTCGAGACCGCGACGCGCGAGGATCCCTTGAACGCGCGCGCCTGGTCCTGGCGAGCGGCGATCGACATGGTGCAGGCCAACTACGCGGACGCGCGAAGGGACTGCCTTGCTCTGCAGAAGATCGAGTCCGACCTCTTTGCGGTGGGGTGCCTGGCTTACCTCGACGGTACAACGGGCAAGGCCGCCGCAGCCTACCGAGATCTTTCGGAGGCGTACGCCCGCAGCGGCGACAGTTCACCGGAGGTGAAGGTCTGGGTTCTCACCCGACTCGCCGAGATGTCGTTGCGGATGGGCAACACGAAGCAGGCCGAAGAGCACTTCCGCGCGGCCTACTTCGAGCCGATCAACGACCAGTTTCTGCTCGGGGCGTACTCGGATTTTCTTCTAGATCAGGGACGCCCGGACGAAGTCATTCCGCTTCTGGTCGATTGGTTCAAGTCGGACATTCTGCTCCTTCGCCTCGCCATCGCCGAGAAAGAGTTGAAGGCTCCGAAGGCGGGGGAGCACATCGAGGCGCTGAGGTCCCGGTTCGAGGCCGCCGCGCTGCGGGGCGACAAGCTGCACCAGCAGGAGGAGGCGCGCTTCAACCTCACTCTCCTCGGAAACAAGGAGAAGGCGCTCGCGCTGGCGCAGGAGAATTGGAAGCTGCAGCGCGAGCCGCGCGATGCGCGCATCCTGCTGGAGGCGGCGCTCGCGATGAAGGACCCGGCAGCCGGTCAGGGCGTGCTCGACTGGCTCGAGCGTTCCGGCCACGAGGATCCCGGTCTTCGCGCGACCGCGCAGCGACTCAAGGCCCTCAAGCGATGAGCGCGGCAAGCCGGGCGACCAGGGCGCTGATCGCGGCCCTTCTCGCGCTTTCAGCCTCGAGCGCGTTTGCGCACAAGCCGAGCGACAGCTATCTCGCGATCCGCGTCGAGGGCGCGAGAGTCAGCGGGCAGTGGGACATCGCCCTGCGCGACCTGGATTTCGCGATCGGACTCGACGACAACGGGGACGGCGATATCACTTGGGGCGAAGTCAAGGCTCACCACGCCGAGATCGCCGCGTATTCGCTCGCGAGATTGAAGCTGCGCTCCAGCGGCGCCGACTGCCCCGTGCACGCGACCGAGTTTCTCGCGGACGACCACAGCGACGGGGCCTACTCGGTGATGCGCTTCGAGGGCGCGTGTCCGGCCGAGGTTGAGACCCTCTCGATCAGCTACAGCCTTTTCGCCGACCTCGACCCCCAGCACAAGGGCCTGTTGCGCTTGGAGCACGGCCCGGGGACCCGCACCGGGATCTTCAGTCCGGAGCGCGCGACGCAATCCTTCGAGCTGGAGAAGATCTCCGCCCTCAGCCAGTTCCTCGACTACGGCCGCGAGGGGGTCTGGCATATCTGGATCGGATTCGACCATATCCTGTTCCTGCTGTCTCTGCTCCTGCCCGCGGTGCTTGTCCTCACGGGCGGGAGCTGGCGCGCAGTCGAGCGTTTTTCCCTGGCTTTCTGGGACGTCTTCAAGATCGTCACCTCGTTTACGGTGGCCCACTCAATCACACTCAGCCTCGCGGCCCTTGGGTTGATCTCGCTTCCTTCGCGGCTGGTCGAGTCGGCCATCGCAACCTCGGTCGTGCTGGCGGCGCTCAACAACGTGTTCCCGCTCGTTCACGGGCGGCGCTGGATGGTGGCCTTCGCTTTCGGCCTGATCCACGGGTTCGGCTTCGCGAGCGTGCTGCGCGACCTCGGGCTGCCGCAAAATGCGCTGCTCATCGCCCTCGTCGGCTTCAACCTCGGCGTGGAAGTGGGGCAGCTCGCGATCGTGAGCGGGTTCCTCCCGGTGGCGTACGCTTTGCGCGCGACCTGGCTCTACCGGCGCCTGGTTTTCGTCGGTGGTTCGCTCGGCATCGTCGCGGTCGCCGGCATCTGGCTCGTCGAGCGCGCATTCAACATGAAGATCATCACCCCTTGAGGAATCGCCCGCGTAGCCCAATATCCGGCTGAACACGGGCCCGCAATGATAGAACTCAGAAAAGGGAAAGACCGCGGCTTCGCCGATCACGGCTGGTTGCGCTCTTTTCACAGCTTCTCCTTCGCCGACTACTACGATCCCGGACACACGGGGTTCGGTCACCTTCGGGTGATCAACGAGGACCGGATCCAGCCGGGCACGGGATTCGGCACGCACGGCCACCGCGACATGGAGATCATCAGCTACGTGCTGGAGGGTGCGCTCGCCCACAAAGACAGCATGGGCAACGGCTCGACCATCGTCCCGGGCGACGTGCAGCGCATGAGCGCGGGGAAGGGCGTGCTGCACAGCGAATTCAATCATGCGAAGGACGGCATCACGCACTTCCTGCAGATCTGGATCGAGCCCGATGTTGCCGGGATCGCGCCGAGCTACGAGCAGAAGCATTTCGACGCCGTGGCCAAGAAGGGCAAGCTGCGCCTGGTTGCCGCGCCCGACGGACGCGAGGGCTCGGTGACGATCCACCAGGACGCGTACCTGTACGCCGGGCTCCTCGACGGAAGGGACCGCGCCGTCCACGAGCTGCGGCCGGGCCGGCGCGCGTATCTGCACGTCGCCCGCGGGAAGCTGACCGCCAACCGGCAAGCGCTCGAAGCCGGCGACGCTCTGAAAGTCACCGACGTGTCCGAGATCGTGCTCGAACAAGGCGAGGACGCCGAGGTCCTGCTGTTCGACCTCGCCTGAGCCTTACACCGATGCAACGCAACGGAGCCAGGATGCCGGTCGTGTTCTTCGGGCACGGCAGCCCGATGAACACGCTGGACCGCAATCGGTACACGGAGGCCTGGCGGCGCCTCGGCGAATCGATCCCGGCCCCGAAGGCCATACTGTGCGTGTCCGCACACTGGTATACCGAGGGGACCGCGGTAACCGCGATGGTCAAGCCGAGGACCATCCACGACTTTTACGGCTTCCCTCAGGCCTTGTTCGACGTTCAGTACCCCGCTCCTGGGGAGCCGAAGCTCGCATCCAGGGTGCGCGATCTGCTCGCGCCGCTCGACGTGGCCCTCGACCAATCCTGGGGGCTCGACCACGGGACCTGGTCGGTATTGAAGCACGCCTACCCCGGCGCGGACGTCCCCGTGGTGCAACTCTCCATCGACGGCACGCAACCACCGCGATTCCACTACGAGACGGGCCGGCGGCTTGCGCCGCTGCGAGACGAAGGCATCCTCATCACCGGTAGCGGCAACGTCGTCCACAATCTGCGTCTCATGAAGCGCGGAGGCGGGCCGGCGTTCGACTGGGCCGTGCGGTTCAATGAGAGGATCCGTCAGTCGTTGGCTTCCCGCGATCACCGCGCGCTCGTCGATTTGGAAGAGCTCGGCGAGGACGCGCGCCTGTCGGTGCCGACTCCGGAGCACTACCTGCCGCTGCTCTACGTCGCCGGGCTGCAGCGCGAAGATGAAGCGATGTCCTTCCCAGTCGACGGCTACGATCTAGGCTCGATCAGCATGTTGACGGCGGCCGCGGGATTGCCCGCGAAGTAGGAAGGGTTCTCTCGGAAGTCTCGTACGCCCCGCGCCGCACGCGCATAATGCGGCGCATCGTCTATTCGGATCGCGCCATGCACCTCCTCGAACAAGCTGCCGTTTTCCTGATCACTGCGGTTGTGCTCGTGCCCCTCTTCCAGCGCCTGAAGCTCGGCGCGGTGCTCGGCTATCTCGGCGCCGGCATGCTGATCGGACCGTGGGGCCTCGGCATGATCGGAGAGGTGGAATCGACCTTGCAATTCGCCGAGTTCGGCGTCGTGCTCCTGCTTTTCCTGGTTGGCCTGGAGCTGCAGCCGAGCCGCCTGTGGGTGCTACGCCGTCCGGTATTCGGTCTCGGCGGCGCGCAGGTCCTCGTCACCGGGACTGTTCTAGCGCTCTTGGGGATTGGTTTCGGCCTCTCATGGCAGGCGGCGCTGGTCGCGGGTTTCGGCCTGGCGATGTCGTCGACCGCGCTCGTGCTCGCCTCGCTCGCCGAGCGCAAGCAGCTCGCGACCCGCCATGGCCGCGAAGCTTTTGCAGTGCTTCTGTTTCAGGATCTCTCGGTCATTCCCTTGCTGGCACTGTTGCCGCTCCTTGGCGATTCCGGAGCTCACGCCGCGGGCGGGTGGGCGGCCGCGGCGAAGGCCGTGGCGGTCATTGCGGTGGTGGTCGCGGCGAGCCGCTTGGTCATACGCCCGGTGCTCAAGGCCGTCGCGAGCTACGGCGGCCGCGAAGTGTTCACGGCGGCAGCCCTGCTGCTCGTCGTGGGGGCCGCCCTGATCATGGAGAAAATCGGCTTGGCGCCGTCGTTGGGCGCCTTTCTCGCCGGGGTACTTCTCGCCGACTCCGAGTTTCGCCACGAGCTGGAAGCCGATATCGAGCCCTTCAAGAGCCTTCTGCTCGGTCTCTTTTTCATCGCGGTGGGCATGAGCGCCGATCTCGCCTTGGTCTGGAACCGGCCGCTTGTGGTGTTCGGGCTGGCCGCGGCGCTCATGACCGCGAAGTTCGCGCTGATGTACGGCATAGCGAGGATCGGCCGTGCGCCGAACGAGACCGCGCAGCGCCTTGCGCTGGCGACGGCGCAGGGCGGGGAGTTCGCTTTCGTTCTCTTCGCCGCCGCGGGGACGCTGGGCGTATTCGAGCCCGGGACGGCGGATCTCCTGATCGTGGTCGTGACGGTGACGATGCTGCTGTCCCCGCCCGCGTTCGCGCTGCAGGACAGGCTCATCGCACGCTGGCTCGAACGCAACGCCGCTCCGGAGTTCGATACGATCACGGGCCCCGGCAACCCGGTGATCATCGCCGGCTATGGGCGCGTAGGGCAGATCCTGTCGCGCGTGCTGCGCATGTGCGGCCTGCCGTTTACGGCCCTCGAGGCGAGTTACCAGCAGGTCGATTTCGTAAGGCGCTTCGGCAGCAAGGTCTACTACGGCGACGCGTCGCGGCTGGAGCTGCTCGAAGCGGCGAAGACGGGAGAAGCCAAGCTTTTCGTCCTCGCGATCGACGATGTCGAAGCCTCCGTAAAGACCGCCGCGGTGGTGCGCAAGCATTTCCCGCACGTTCCGATTCTCGCCCGGGCGCGCAACCGCGTGCATCTGTTTCGTCTGCGCGATCTCGGAGTCGAGCTCATCTGGCGCGAGACTTTCTCGGCGAGCCTGGAAATGGCGCGGCAGGCGCTGCTCTCTCTGGGATTCGATGCCACCGCGTCCGAGCGCGCGGTGAGCCTGTTCAAGAGGCACGACGAGCGGCAGATCGACACGCAATACGCGATCCAGCATGACGAGGCCAAGCTCATCCAGACGGCGAAGGAGGCGGCGGACCAGCTCCAGGGGCTGTTCGAGGCGGATCGCGATCGCTTGCAGCCTCTGCCGGGGTTCCAGCAGCCCGCCGCCGCGGCCGGGCGGAACGACTAGCGCAGATGGCGCTCGCCCCGTCATCGCTGCGAGCGGTCGTGCTTCACGTCGTTTTCGCGTCCCTGGGGCTCGCTGCGATCGAAACGCCCTTCCCGGCGCACGCCCAGGCGCTCCGGCCGGAATCGAAATTCACGAAGGGCCTGCTGTGGCGCGTCTCCAAGGCAGGAGCCGCCCCGAGCTACGTGTTCGGAACGATCCACGTGGCGGATCCGCGCGTGCTCGAGCTGCCCGACCCGGTGAGCCGAGCCCTGGATCGCTCCAAGCGCTATTACATGGAGAATTTCCAGGGAGAGCGCGAGGCGATGCGCTTCTTCGAGGCGGGGCAGTTCGACGACGGGCGCCGGCTCGAGCCTCTGATCGGTGCCGACGCCTATGCGAAAGTGGCCGAGATGCTGCGCCAGCGGCAAGTCCCCGACGAAGTAATCGCGCGGCTGAAGCCGTGGGCGGCGCTCGCCAACTTTACCGTCACGCCGGAGGACTACGAGAAGGTCACCCTCGACCAGAGGCTGCTCGAGCTCGCGCGCGCCCGAAAGCTTCGCGTGCTGGGCCTGGAGGGCGTCGAGGAGCAGATCTCGGTGTTCGAGCGCATTCCCCTCGACACGCAGGTCGAGCTCCTCAAGCACGCGCTCGATCACCGCGACGAGCTGGCGGCGATGATCGAGCCGACCATCCGCGCCTGGATGAATCGCGACCTCGCCGGCGTGCACCTGGCGAGCTACAGGGTGGCCGAGCGCTATCCGGAGGTGGCCGGGCACTACCGCGTGCTTCAGGAGCGCATCGTGGAAAACCGCTCGGTCGTCATGGCGCACCGTCTGTTCATGCCGCTGCGCGAGGGCGGTGCCTTCGTCGCCGTCGGCGCGAACCATCTCTACGGGACGCGGGGAATGCTCGCTCTCATCGAAAAGCAGGGTTACCGCGTCGAGCGGGTCTATTAGAATAGCCGCATGAAAAAAATAGTCGTCCTCATTTCCGGCCGCGGGAGCAATATGGAGGCGATCGTACGAGCTGAGCTGCCCGCCGAGATGGCCGCAGTGATCAGCAACCGCGCCGATGCCGCGGGCCTGGGTTTCGCCGCACAGGCGGGCATTTCCACGCAGGTCGTCGACGAGAGGGAGTTTTCGTCGCGCGAGGTGTTCGAAGGCGCGCTCGCGAAGGCGATAGACAGTCACTCGCCCGATCTCGTCGCGCTGGCGGGCTTCATGCGCGTTCTCGGCGCGGATTTCGTGCGACGCTACTCGGGCCGCATGCTCAACATCCATCCGTCCCTGCTTCCCGCCTTTCCGGGACTGCACACCCATAGACGCGCGCTGCAGGAGGGCGTGAAGCTTCACGGTTGCACGGTGCATTTCGTCACTCCGCAGGTCGATCACGGGCCGATCGTCGCGCAGGCGGCAGTCCCGGTGCGCGTCGGGGACACCGAAGCGATGCTCGCCGCGCGGGTGCTGCGGCAGGAGCACAGGATATATCCGCTCGCGATACGCTGGTTCGTCGAAGGCCGGCTGGTCGTCGATAACGGCCTGGTGCGCGTTGACGGGGCAGAAGCCAACCAATCGGTTCTCGCCTACGAATGACTACCGCCCGCTCGGCATTTCGGCGGGCCATGCTGGCCGCCATTTTTTTCTGGACCGCGGCTGAAGCTGCGCCGCCCCAGCGAATCACGCTGAGCTACGAGGTCAGCTACGGCTCGATGCACGCCGATGCGGTCGAGACCCTCGAGCACGACGGCCGCAGCTACACGATCGTCTCCGAGACTAGGGGGAAGGGGATCTTGGCCCCGTTCGGCAACAAACGGACCGCGAAAGGGAGGATCACCCCCGTGGGGCTTCGGCCCGACGAGTACCGGGACGAGCGTCCATTCGGCTGGGTGGCGTCCGCAAAATTCGACTGGGAAGCCCGCTCGGTGACGCAGGAGCGCAAGGGAAAGTCGGAAACGCTGCCGATGCAGGGTAACGCCCAGGATCCCCTGAGCCTCGCCTACACCTTCGCGTTCGTGCTGCCGCAAGGCAAGGAGTACGACGTGATCCGGGCGGACGGAAGGGGCTTGACCCCGTTCCGCTTCGCGGTCGTCGGTAACGAGAAGCTCGCCACGCCTGCGGGTGAGCTGCAGACTCTGCACATCGCCAAGGTGCGGGACGGCCCTGATGACAAGTCGACCGACATCTGGTTCGCCGTGGAGCGAGACTTCCTTCCCGTGCGCGTGCTCGTCGTCGACAAGGACAAGCGCGTAGACCAGATCATCACGCGCATCGGCAATTGACGCGCTTTTCGCGCCCTTTGCTCGACGCGTGCACGGCTGCGTTTGCCGCCGTTCTGCCGCTCGAGGAGCCCGCCGACGCGGCGCTGTCGGCTTTTTTCCGCGGTCACCCGAAAGTCGGACAGCGCGACCGCGGGATCATCGCCGATTCGGTGTACGCGGCGCTTCGCCGCAGGCGGTTGCTCGAGAGCCTCGCGGGGAAGCCGAGCCCGCGACAGCTGGTTCTCGCGAGCTGGACCTTGCTGCTCGGCGCGAGCCTGCGCGAGATCGAGCCCTGGTTGCGAGGCGACGAGCCGCGGTGGCTGGCCGGGATCAAGGAGAAGGCGGCCGCAAGGCAGCCTATCGAAGCCCAGTGCGAGCTTCCGGACTGGGTGATCGAGAGGCTCCGGCGCCGCTTCGACGAGAGCGCGCTTCTCGAATTGGCGCGGGGCCTCATGCAGACGGCATCCCTAGACCTGCGGGTCAACTCGATGAAGACATCGCGCGACGCCGTGGCAAAACGGCTTGAGGAGCACGGCATGCGCGCTTCGGCGACGCCGTATTCGCCGGACGGTCTGCGGCTCGAGGGGAGGCCCGCGATCAACCGGCACCCGGTTTTTCTGGAAGGCGGAGTCGAAGTGCAGGACGAGGGGAGCCAGCTCTTGTGCCATCTCGTTGCGCCGAAGCGCGGCGAGATGGTGGTCGACTTCTGTGCAGGCGCGGGCGGCAAGACACTTGCCCTCGGAGCCTTGATGCGCTCGACCGGGCGGCTGTACGCGTTCGACATTTCGCCGAAGCGGCTCGCGGGCCTGAAGCCGCGGCTTGCGCGTTCCGGGCTGTCGAACGTCCATCCGCAGCGAATCGAGGGCGCCAACGATCCTCGCGTGAAACGGCTCGCCGGCAAGATCGATCGCGTGCTGGTCGACGCGCCGTGCAGCGGACTGGGGACGCTGCGCCGCAATCCCGATATGAAGTGGCGCCAGACGCCCGAGGGGGTTCGCGAACTCGTCGGCAAGCAAGAGTCCCTGCTCGCCGCCGCGGCGCGACTGGTGAAGCCCGGAGGGCGGCTCGTCTACGCCACGTGCAGCATTCTCGAGGAGGAAAACCGCGCCGTCGCCGAGAGCTTTCTTGCCGGCCACGCGCAGTTCCGGCTGAGGCCCGCCGGGGAGGTACTGGAAAAGGAGCGGATCGATCTCAATATGGATGAGTACTTCGAGGTCTGGCCTCACCGCCATGGCACCGATGGTTTCTTCGCCGCGGTCTTAGAGCGGCGCACCTGAGCCGGAGCGAATATGCCGAACGGCGGATGGTCTGACCTTGTTTCACGATGCGGAACTCACGGGCCAGCCGAGCAATCTACGATTGGCGCCAAGTGCATGAAGGAGGGCCGGAAATCGGGATCGGCGGAGCTCGGCACTTTGTCCTTGCCCTTTACCTGGATTCACGTAGAATCCGCAGATTCGCGAAAAGGGGAATGAATGGAGTCTAACTTCTTGTTTTCAGGCGTATTTGATCTCCCCTGGTGGGGCATCGCCCTAGTCGCCCTCGGGCTCACGCACGTCACCATCGTGAGCGTCACGGTTTTCCTGCACCGGCACCAAGCGCACCGCGCGCTCGAGCTGCATCCGGTCGCGAGTCACTTCTTTCGCCTGTGGCTGTGGCTCACGACCGGCATGGTGACCAAGGAGTGGGCGGCCATTCACCGCAAGCATCACGCCAAGTGCGAGACCGCCGATGACCCTCATAGCCCGCAGATCCTGGGGATCAATCGCGTGCTTTGGGGCGGGGTGTTTCTCTACGTGAAAGAGGCGTACAACCGGGAGACGCTGGAGCGTTACGGCCACGGCACGCCCGACGACTGGCTTGAGCGCAACCTCTATTCCCGCTTCGCGGTGCTGGGCCTGACCCTGATGGGCGTCTTCGACGTCGTTCTGCTCGGCATCGTGCCGGGCATGGTCGTGCTCGCGACGCAGATCGTCTGGATTCCTTTCTGGGCGGCGGGAGTCATCAACGGCATCGGCCACTTCTGGGGCTACCGCAACTGGTCGACCGAGGATGCAAGCACCAACATCGTTCCGTGGGGAATTCTCATCGGCGGTGAGGAGCTGCACAACAACCACCACGCCTACGCGACCTCCGCGAGGCTGTCCAACAAGTGGTACGAGATCGACCTGGGCTGGATGTACATCCGCCTGCTCGAAGTGCTCGGCCTCGCGCAGGTGAAGAAGGTCGCGCCCACTCCGCGCTTCACGGAAGCCAAGGCCGTGGACTCCGCGACGCTGCAGGCGGTCATCACGCACCGCTACGATGTCCTCGCGAAATACGCGAAGTCGCTCAAGCGAACCTACGCCGAGGAGCTCGGCAAGCTGCGCCGCTTCGCGCCGCACGACGCGCACGTGCTCCAGAGCCTGAAGCGCTGGCTGCATCGCGACGAAAAATCGCTGTGCGAGACCGAGCGCGCGGACCTCAACGAGGGCCTGTCGAAGTCGCGCGCCCTGCATACCGTCTACTCGATGCGCTCCGAGCTCGCTTCGCTCTGGGAGCGCTCCAGCGCTTCCCGGGAGCAGCTCGTGCGCCAATTGCAGGACTGGTGCCACCGCGCCGAGGCGAGCGGCATCCGCCATCTCGAGGACTTCTCGCGCCGGCTGCGCTGCTACGCCTGAACTGCCTTCCTACCCGGTTCCAACAAAAAACCCGCCCCATGGCGGGTTTTTTGTTCCGTCCGGAGCAGCATGCGGCCGCACTTCGCGGTAGCATATTGGCGCTGTTGGCTCTCGGGAGGTCCTCAACCGGGAAAGAAAGGGGGTATCAAATGAAAAGTCTCATAGCAATCGCCGCGTCTTTGCTGATCGCCTCGCCGGTCCTTGCGCAGGTCAAGCCCTGCGAGGAGCTCAAGGGCGAGATCGACACGAAGATCAAGAACAACGGCGTGAAGGCGTTCTCGCTGACGATCGTCGACAAGGACGCGCCTGAAGACGGAAAAGTCGTCGGAACCTGCGAAAGCAGCACCAAGAAGATCGTCTACAAGAGAGGCGAGGCAGCTCCGGTCCCCACCTCGGCAGCCCCCGCGGCAGCGCCGGCCCCTGCGGCAGCGCCTGCCCAGACGCAAAAAAGCCCGCGGTAGCGGGCTTTTTTCAGCTTCTCGAGCAAACCGCGCCCGATCGCACGGGCGCGGCCGCATCAAACGGCCCGGGCCGGCCGTCTCACTTGATCTTGGCTTCCTTGTAGACGACGTGCTTGCGCACCTTGGGATCGTACTTCTTGATCTCCATCTTCTCGGGCATCGTCCGCTTGTTCTTGGTCGTGGTGTAGAAATGCCCGGTCCCGGCGGTGGACTCGAGCTTGATTTTCTCTCTCATCGTCGGACTCCGCGATCAAATCTCGCCGCGCTCGCGCAGATCCTTGAGCACCGCGTCGATGCCCTTCTTGTCGATCACGCGCACACCCGCGTTCGAGATACGCAGCCTCACCCAGCGCTTCTCGCTCTCCACCCAGAAGCGGCGATACTGCAGGTTCGGATAGAAGCGGCGTATGGTCTTGTTGTTCGCGTGGGAAACGTGATGTCCCACTTGGGGTTTCTTGCCCGTGACTTGGCAGACGCGCGCCATGACCCGCTCCGATTCGGAAACCGCGCATTATAGGTGGGAAGGCGGGGGGCAGCAAGCGGCCGCTAGACCAGTCCGCGCTCTGCGAACGACATCGTGCGGGCTCCTGCGACGATGAAGTGATCCAGCACCTGAATGTCGACGAGCGCAAGCGCGCTCTTGAGCGAGCGCGTGAGGATTTCGTCGGCGTGGCTGGGCTCGGCGATCCCCGAGGGGTGGTTGTGCGCGAAGATCACGGCCGCGGCGTTGTGCTTGAGCGCGCACTTGACGACTTCCCGGGGATAGACGCTCGTCTGGGTGAGCGTTCCCTGGAACAGCTCCTCGCAGGCGATGACGCGATGCTGCGCGTCGAGCAGGAGGACCGCGAAAACCTCCTGCTCGCGTCCGGCGAGAGTCAGGCGGAGATAGTCTCGGACCGCCCGCGGCGAGCTCAGCGCGTCGCGCGAGGAGATCTCCTCCTTGAGGGCGCGTCGCGCCAGCTCCAGCGCCGCCTTCAGCTGCGCCAGCTTGGCGCCGCCCAGGCCCGGCATTTCGGCGTCCGTCGATCCGGCTTCGAGCAGCGCGGAGACCGATCCGAAGCGCGCGAGCAGCTGCCGCGCCAGGTCCACGGCGCTCTTTCCCTTCACGCCCGTGCGAAGGAGGATCGCGACCAGCTCGGCGTCGGCGAGCGAGGCGGGACCCAGCGCGAGCAGGCGCTCGCGCGGCCTTTCCTGCAGCGGCCAATCGGTAATCGCCATGGAATTCGCTTAGAATCCCCGTTTTGCGGTTTAACGCGCTGTTTCGAATTGAGATGACCGACGTTTCCGGAAAGAGGATCCTGCTCGGAATCACGGGCGGCATCGCCGCCTACAAAGCGGCCGAGCTGACCCGCCTCTTCGTGAAGGCGGGGGGAGACGTGCGCGTCGTGATGACCGAGGCCGCGTGCAGGTTCATCGCGCCGGCGACGCTGCAGGCGCTTTCCGGCAAGACGGTCTTCACCGACATGTGGGATCCGCGCGTCCCGGACAGCATGGGCCATATCGAGCTCTCGCGCGACCGGGACGTCATCGTGATCGCCCCCGCCACAACCGATTTCCTGGCGAAGCTCGCGAACGGCCTAGGGGACGATCTGCTCTCGACCCTGTGCCTCGCGCGCCGCAGCCCGCTCATGGTCGCGCCGGCCATGAACGTGGAGATGTGGCAGAACGCGGCGACGCAGCGGAACGTCGAGCGCCTTCGCGCCGACGGCGTCGCCATTCTTGGGCCCGTCGAAGGCGACCACGCGGACCGCGAGGGCGGGATGGGGCGCATGCTCGAGCCCGAGGAGATCCTCGCCGAGGTCGTTGCCGCGCTCGCCCCCGGGGCGCTTTCCAAAAAAAAAGTCCTGATCACGGCCGGCCCGACCTATGAGCCGATCGACACCGTAAGAGGAATCACCAACCAGAGCTCGGGGAAGATGGGGTATGCGGTCGCGCAGGCCGCGGCCGAAGCCGGGGCGGAGGTGACGCTCGTTTCCGGCGCGACCTCGCTCGAGGCCCCCGCTGGCGTCGAGCGCGTCGACGTCGTGACCGCGAGCGAGATGCACAAGGCGGTGATGGCGCGCGCAAAACAGGCCGACGTGTTCATCTCGGTCGCAGCGGTCGCCGACTACCATCCGATCGACCCCAAGCCGCACAAGATCAAGCGCGGCAACGGCCACCTCAGCCTCGAGCTCGCGCCGAACCCGGACATCCTCGCCGACGTCGCCGCGCTGCCCAAGGGGCCGTTCTGCGTCGGCTTCGCCGCCGAGACCGAGGACCTCATGGAGAACGCGCAGTCGAAGCGGAAGAAAAAAGGCATTCCTCTTCTGGCGGCGAACCTCGCGCACGAGACCTTCGGCAAGGAAACGAACGCGCTCACGCTCCTCGACGACGGAGGCGTGCATGAGCTGCCGCGGGCTCCGAAAATCGTGCTCGCGCGGCAGCTGGTCGCGCACATCGCGAAGATGCTGCCGCGGCGCTAGGCGGCGCTTCGCTTGAAGACACTAGACGTCAGGATCCTCGACCCGCGGCTGCGCGGATCGCTGCCCCAGTACGCCACCGCCGGCGCCGCGGGCCTGGACCTTCGCGCCTGCATCGACGGGCCGCTCACCCTCGCGCCCGGCGCCGCGGAGCTCGTTCCGAGCGGCATCGCCATCAACCTCGCTGATCCGGGGCTCGCGGCCGTGGTGCTGCCGCGCTCCGGGCTCGGGCACAAGCACGGCATCGTCCTCGGAAATCTCGTCGGGCTGATCGACTCCGACTACCAGGGGCAGGTGATGGTGTCGGTGTGGAATCGCGGCCAGGCCGCTTTCACCGTCCAGCCGATGGAGCGCATCGCGCAACTCGTGGTCGTGCCGGTGGTGCAGGTCAAGCTGAACGTGGTCGAGGAGTTCGCCCAGAGCACGCGCGGCGCAGGCGGGTTCGGGAGCACCGGCAAGTCCTGACGCCTAGTTCAGCGCCCTTGGCGCGCGTAGCTGACCGTCAGCATTTCCCACTGGTGGCCGTCCGGTTCGTTCCAGTAGACGATCCTGCCGCCGTGCTGCGTGTCGATGCGGAAATCGACCGGCCCGCGAACGCTGCTGCGGTAGGGTATTCCAGCCGACTTGATCCGCTCGAGGATCGCGTCGAAGTCGCCCTCGCTCACTCGAAAGCAGTAGTGGATCAGGGGAAACGGGTCGGTCCACTCATCGAAGTCGATGGTCAGTCCGTCGTTCACGTAGACGGGGGCGAACGGCCCCACGCCCGTCTCCGACCACGGAACCCCAAGCAGTCCGGCCAGCAGCTTCGCCGAAACCAGCTTATTGCGGGACGGCACCATAAGGTGATCAAGATGAACGGTCATCGCGATCTCCTGTCAGGACTGCATCGCTAGCTGTCAGGCAGCGGATCGAACACGGCGCACACCGATGAGGTAGCCGACAAATAGCGTCACCATCACGAGGTCGATGCCGATTGACAGCCCGACCTGTCCGAGATACTGCGTACCATGCGCGACAACAAGGCCGACGAAGATTAGCTTGCTGAGGCCGGCGACGGTGAGAATCAATGGGCGGACCGGCGCATGGTACGCGCCGTAGATGAGCATCGCACCGACAAGCGCGATCAGCGCACCCCAGTTGCGCACGACAATCTCGGCGAGCGGGCCCTCCAGCGGCTCGCCGAAGGTCGTGCGCAGGGCCGCTTGGGGCGCGATTGCGGCGTAGAGCATAGTGCACGTCAGCGCACCGGAAACGATCATGATCCACTTCATGTTGGCTATGATCCAAGTCATGGTGCTCCTTTCATTCCCCGATTAGCCACTGCCTCCTTCTACAGCTATATCGAAGTGCAGCACATCCTCGCGAACGCCAAGCTTGGAGTACAGCTCGATCGCCGGCGCATCGCCCCTATCCGCCTGCACGAAAATTACGTAGGCCGCCCGTGCCGCAGCCAATTTCTTGAGTTCTTGTATCAAGGCCGTCGCAATACCTTCACGTCTATGCTCTACTGCTACGGCAAGATCGTAAATGTAGATCTCGCTGCGCTCCCGCTCGAATTTTTTCAGCTCGTAGGCCGTGATGCCGCCTACGACCTCGCCGTTCTTCAACGCGGCGAGAGCAATGAAGTAACCGGTGCCAAGCAACCGCTCAAGATAGTCCGCGCTGGGCTGATTCCCGCCGTACGTCTGTATCTGGTCGAAAGCATCACCGAAAGTCCCCAACAGCGCTTTCATCAACGCCTGATCGTGGCGCGTGAGCTGGTGAATGCTGAGACTCGCCGAGGAAGACACGCTTACCTTTCACGTCGCATGATGCTCGGTCAACCTGCAAAACCGCAAGTTGCGCTTCAGAGAGTGCGCCCTCCAATGGTTAGGCGCCCTCTCCACCGCCCCAACGCCAACGCGGCGGCTCACCCTTTCGCCAGCAGATTGCAACAAGCAACAGAGTAAGAAGCGCGACATAGGCGAGAAGAGGCCCCAGTTCTTTAGTCGGCGGAAATATCAAGAACCCAACTCCAAACAGGCCAATAAACGCAGCTAGGACCACCCAACCTTGCCAAGACGATGGCAATCCCCAACCCCAGCCGTAACGCTTCGCGGGAAACCAGTATGTCTGCTTATTTGACATGGGACTCTCCTTCATCGACGAACACCCTCGCTGGCATGGTGACACACGTTCTTGCCATGTACCCTGCCTCCATAGCGGCCCTAACGTTCGCGGCCAGCGGGCCGACGAGATTAGGAAACGACAGGGTACGCCGCTTCAGAGGCTCCGGGTGGGCCGCGCCGTTAGAGCGCGCTCGCTGTGGATGCCTTGGCATAGATACGGCGAAGCACATAACGCTGCGAATAGAAGAGGAACAGTAACAGACCGACGACCAATAACAGATTAGCCTTTTCGAAGCCGGGTTGATCAAAGCGAACCGGGACATTAAAGCCCTCGACGATGGCCGCGGTCTCCACAAGAGACAGAACCACGCAGAGGAGGGGGACCCAGATGGGCGTTGGTTGCTCACCTGCAAAGTCTCCGCGCCTGCGGCGTGCGAACCGATTGAGGACCCCTACAGCAAGCAGCGCGAACAATCCAGCAGCGAAGAGTTTTCCGAGAAATAGCGATAGGCTGGCTCCCGCGAGCGAGCCGACGAACCCTGCACCGTCTAAAGCGATTGCGAGCGTACCGACTAGTCGCTGTCGAAATTTGGTAAGCACTTGGTGCGTCCTAACGTCCGCTCTCGAACGCGGGGTTAGGCGTCACTGGTTCCAGACGCGAGAGCGGTTAGCCACTGGACGCCCTTTGCCGAGATCTCAAGAGCTGAAATACGACGCAACTCGCGCCACGGTTTGGTCGAGTCATCATATTCGATGACCTCGTAGTGTCGGCCGCAATTCCGCCAATTCGTGCACGGAGCCACATTGGGTTTCTGATTCCACGGAAGATCGGCCCTGCGCTTGAGCTCGGCCATAGCCTCGCGGAGCGTCGAGAACTGACCTTGAGGCCCGGCGTGACGTTCGTCTTCAATCACAAACATGTAGCACCCATGCTTCATGACGCCTAACGTTCGCGCCCACCGGGCCGCGCTGTTAGGCACCAATTTCTCCTTGCTGGATTACGCGACCAATAAGAAAGATCAGAACGACGGCGACGTACAACAGACCGGCAAGGGCCGTACCGAACGCCTGAGATACTGCGCTTCTCGCTGAGTGTACTCGATCCGTGCCGGCGCGATCGAAAGCAGCAAGACGTCGTCTGGCAACGAGGAGTACAGGAAGGTAACAAGCCGCTGCTAGAACCGCGGCTATCAGCCAGCCAAGGCGGAAGGTGCCGATCAGGAGCACGAGCGGTCCCAGCGGAAAAAGGAATACCAAAACGCCAATGGATCGCGATTGTTTGAATTCAAGAAAGATTGCCGACTCCGCGTGCACTACGCGAGCGATGCGAACGGCCATCACTCCGAAGGCAATGAAAAGTACGATCTCAAGCATGCTTGATGTCTAACGTAGTGCTTTGCGCATGACTACGCATTGCCTGAACCCCGTTTGCTGAACAGCGCGTTGTAAATCATGGACGGGATACAAATGTGCGTAACACTAACCAATGCCGCTACAAGAATGAGAGAGATGCCAAGCGCGTACCCCACCGTGTTTATGCCAGCGTAAAAAGCCCACCCGGTAGCAATTAACCAGGCAGACGCCAACCCGCAGGCAAACTTGCGCTGCGGGCCATTGTGCGGGAATGGGCGCGTTCCCGTGAGATGCCGAACCGCGTAGTTGTAAAGAAGATCAAACGGATGGAACGGGAGGAAGACGCCGAAGAAGGCTATGGCCGCGAGGAGCCACAACACGACCGGCGATTGCATAGAAACGCCAAGGATCATGAAGAACGTGCATAGAACGGGAGACCACCTCAACCACGGCCCGACTTCCGCCAGAGTCGCGTCATCAAGGCCACCGAAGCCCTGCGTTTCCAGACGTTTTCGAATTACCGGACTGATGGACATGGCTACCTCCTTGTTCATACGCCTAACGTTCGCGTTGAGCGGCGCGCGGCTTCATCGCGCGTCCGCTCTCGAACGCGCGGTTAGATTGCAGTTACTTACTTTTCGAATGTTCACGGTCGTCATCGATCGAAAAGCGCGCACACACAACGAGATCATTATCGATGGGCACCAATTTCCCCTCGGCAGTATCCACTCGCCATGCTTTCCATGGTGCAAAGTATCCGGAGGGCAGTCGTTGATCCAAGATCCCGAACGCCTGCACGTTGGTTGTCCACTCCACACCAAAATATCGGCACTCAAGTGAGACAACGTATCTATCGCTCACCTCGTTGGATATGCGCATTTTCTCAGGATGCCTCGGTAGCTGTACGGCTGCGACGACGACCGCATCGCACCATTCATTGCCACGCTTCCTCATCAGCATGACGTATTGCCTCGACTCGGCCTTTTTGCGGTAATCGAGGCGGTAGCTGCTTTCACCAATCACTGGAACAGAATTAAGTCCAACTCTGGAGTCTTCCGGGAAGTCACAACCCACTCGGCCAATGAGTTCTGCCGCGTTTCTTGGTGGCCAAGGCAGGTCCGCTGCGGACACACCTGACGGCACTAGAATTCCAAGAGTTATTGCGACGAGTCGGTGCATATTTCTGCAATCTAACGCCTTGTTAGACGGAGTTCTCAACGCTTACGTCCCTTGGCATTCGCTCGCGAAGTCTGCTGCCCGAGCTCTTCGGCGAGCCCGACGAGAAGTCCTTCGGGACCCCGGATATAGCAGAGCCGATACGTGTCTTCATACTGGACTACTCGGCCGACGAGCTTCGCGCCGAGTTTGCCGAGGCGGGCGAGCGTATCGTCGATGTCCTCCACAGTGAACATGACGCGTAGATAACCGAAAGCGTTCACCGGGGCGCTGCGGTGATCAGCGATCACAGGCGGCGCGAGGAAGCGGGACAACTCGAGCCGGCTGTGACCGTCCGGCGTACGCATCATGGCAATCTCGACCCGCATGGCGCGTAATCCAGTGACGCTATCTGCCCAGTCTCCTTCGATTGGGGCACGCCCCTCGAGCTCGAGGCCAAGTTCGGTAAAAAACTCAATGGCGGCATCGATGTCTTCCACCACGATGCCGACGTTGTCCATACGCTTGACCGTCATGATTCCTGCCTTGGCGTCTAACGCTCCGGTTCAGCGGCGGGCCGCGCAGCGAACGGTCCCCTGCAACCGGTTGTTAGGCGTCCGTGGGTCCTTGGTGCCGCAGAACAACATGCGTGGCCTTCTCCGACGCTGCAAATTCAACGCATTCGTATCCCAGAGCCCGCAAGTTAACGCCTTCGAACAGTCGCTCTCCACTACCGAGCAGGACCGGTGCGATAGCAATGTGCAGCTCATCGATAAGGCCCTCACGAAGATATTGCTGGATCGTGTTGGGCCCACCACCAATTCGCACGTCTCTTCCGGCGGTCGCCTCTCGTGCCCGGTCAAGCGCCTCGCGAATGCCGCCCGTGATGAACTGAAACGTCGTGTTGCCTTCCATCTCAATGGGCGGACGCGCATGATGAGTCAAGATGAAGACTGGAACGTGATACGGCGGATTGTCTCCCCACCAGCCTTTCCAGTTAATGTCCGGCCAAGGACCGCGAATTGGTCCGAACATGTTCCTTCCGAGAATCCATGCCCCAACATTTTGAAAGCCGCGCGAGGCGAAGTCTTCATCAAGCCCCGTTGCGCCGCCGTCTTTGCCAAACAAGGCCCGCTGGAGCGTGCGTGTCGGGAGTAGCCACTGGTGCAGATCTGTCCCGCCAATGCCGAGCGGATTGCTGACGTCTTGATTTGGACCCGCTCCGTATCCGTCGAGCGAGATGGTGAAGCTCTCAACGCGAACTCGTGTCATCTTCATTCCTCAGTCTAGACGCCTAACGTTCGCGGCCACGCGCGGGCCGAGATGACGGAAACGATACGGTACGCCGGTTCAGAGGCTCCGAGTGGGCAGCATTCGGAACATCTGGACGCTCCCTTGGCCAGTACCTCGCGACGAACCAACTACCCACGAGAGCGCGTCGTGACGAAGCTGCGACATGCTGCCTACGTGGCTGCAGCAGCGGGTTCGGCATCCTTAGCATGCGCAGATCACCAACGACTGATGCCCAATCATCCTCATCGAGGAAAAGATTGTTCGGCAAGTTGATAGTGCTCCACGGAACATTCTTCGATCAGTTCGGCATATCCCGGCGGAAGAAACGAGACGCGCCAATCGTGGCCAAAGCGCGCCTTAATTGCGTCCGCATCGCGCCACATCGATGCAAAGACGAAATCACGATCAGAATTATTGGCCGGACCTGCGCAGACAAAGCCGAGAAAGCCCGGCTCGT